>JACCED010157224.1_pt1 | contig 50759 bp, 58 predicted proteins | sample 7455021 | NCBI WGS metagenome assembly JACCED01 (sample SAMN15323456, study PRJNA562643) | freshwater metagenome | isolation source: river surface water | place: USA:Blue River Watershed | collected 2017-08-19
AGTAATGTTGAAAGTACTGAGCTTGTTGAAATGTTTGACGGCGGTTGTTGGGGTGACGTAGAAATTACAGGCATTGATGACGAAGAAGAAGTTGAACGCTTACAAGAGTTTATTAGTGAAGAAGGTGCTTACTCTTTAGAAGACAATGGGGATTGGTACTTGGACGAAACAGAAGTTTGGGTTTGGGGACCACTTGAAATCTCAGATGAGGAAGGCAATACAAGGATTGTTATTGCAGACGAAGATGGTAATATGATTGATTTTGTGGAGTAATAATGAACAAAGACAAAGTACAACATCACATTAGTCACTTAGAAGAAAAACTCAACGAATTAAAACGCCAAGTTGACACAATGGAAAGAACTGGCGTTTACGAAGATAAAGAAATTAATTTTTTGAAAAAAGAAAAACTGCATTTGAAGGACGAAATTGAAAGACTCAAAGCCTCCATCATCAAGCCCTGAGCGGCACACTTTCCAAAAAGAAGGTTATATCAAACGTTGTGAAGAAGAGGGAAAAGAACCTAGGGAAGATTACCTAAATCTTTTCAAAACTTTTCGTGAACAAGACGAAGAAAATTTAGTTGATCCCAAGTGGCAAAAAAATAACTTAGAGTACGACCTACGCACTACTGAATGGATTTTGGAAAAAGCTCGTACCCGTGATGAGTATGCCCAAAACATTTATGCCGCATTATGTAATATGCGTTGGCAACGTTTGGATGTCTTGCCAATTTTGAAAGATGAATTTTGGACATGCAGTTGGCGTAGTGCAGGCGGTATTGTTGCAGACATGCTTGAAAAAGGCGACTACATTGATTGGTATTGTTCTGGTATGGGCGGACTAGCAGATTATGATACTGATCCTGAAGAATGGCAAGCCCGTACCAAATATGTTCCAGAAGGAACAGTTACAGAAGAAATTCGAGCAGATTTCCAAAAATTGGGTTGGGTTTCCAGCGAGTGGCCCGACGATTAATCGGTAAAATCAGTTGTTGACACACTCGTATTCTGGCTGTATAATATATACATATTGTTAATTAAGGAGCTCTAAATGGCGACCAAAGCACCCGCAAAGAAAACCCGTGTAACCAAAAAGCAAGTTATTGCACATCGCACATCTTCAAAGAAGGATCATAGCCCAATTTGGGAAGGCGTTGAGCAGATGACAGCAGAGCAGTTTGCTAAACACTGGCGTGATGCTATGGCGTATTACCGTTTGGAGTTTAGTGGTAAGGATCTCAAGCCCAAAGTTATTGATTGGATGGGTAAGACTGGTTACGATAAAGATGTGATTAAGCAATTCAAAGATACCAAAGACTCACGTTGTAATACTACAATGGGCGGTCTTGCCGCTTGTTTGCTTCGCGGTATGCCAGAAGTTCGTGCAGATTGGAATGAAGGTCGTAGCACCGCAGAGTGGTTGCGTAACGCTATTGCCAATGCAATTGAAGAAGGCAAGTTTGATAAGGATGACGAAGAAGAAGTTGATCCTAAAGCCAAAAAGGTTGAAGTGTATGTTCCTACCATTCAAGATCGTCTGCGCGAATCTGCTGGCGTGATGAGTGAAGAACTTGATTATGCTATTGATAGTTTTATTACTGATCCAGAAGCTTTTGATCCAAAGGCATTTAAGGTTGTTAGTCTGTTGCGTGGCAAAGGTGCCAAAGCCGCACATGCTCGTTTGATTAAACAGTATTTCCAAGTTGGCAATGATGAACTTATGGAACTTGCTAGTGGTCAAGCTGATGAGCAACTTAAAGAAGCTTGGAGTCACATGCCACGCAAAAATGTCCGCAAGCTGATTGATTTTTATCAATCAATTATGACAGCGTGTGATCAACTTACTACTGAAGCAAAAGCTCTTAAAAAGCCACGTGCTAAAAAGATTGTTCCTGCTGAGAAAATTGTTGCTAAACTCAAGTACATGAAGTCAGACGATGCACTTGGCATCAGTTCGGTAGCACCCGCAACTATTGTTGGTGCACAACACATGTTTGTGTATAATGTAAAAACTCGTAAGGTAGGCATGTATATTGCAATGAACAGCGAAGGTTTTGGTGTTCGTGGAACAACTGTTACTAACTTTACTGATAAGAGTGTCCAAAAGACGTTGCGTAAACCTGCAGAACAACTTAAAGCGTTCAAAGATTTGAATACACAAAAGCGTATGCAAACTTGGTTTGAGAAAGATGTTAAAACAACTGACACCAAAGTTAACGGTCGTTTTAATGAAGACACAGTTATTTTGAAAGTATACAAATGAACTTTAGAGCTTGGTTACAAGAAATGTGGATGATGCACAAAGATGAACTCAGTGTGTTAGGACAACAATGTGATTACGATCTTGCACATTACTTCAACAAATACAAATATTGGCTCAAACGTGAATACAAACATCAAAGGAATAAAAGTGAGTAAAGCATTGGGGTCTATAATTTTTGTTGTATTGACTATAGCATATCTTTCAATCTTTTATTTCTTAGCCAGTAATGCGCCAAGAGAAAGAGTATATGATTGTAGCATAGCTGAAATTAGCCCAGACTATCCAGTTGAAGTTAAAGAAGGCTGTCGCAAATTGCGTTCACACAAATTGGTAACAACATGACATTGCCCGACGAACGTTATCGTGCTATAATGTATGCTAAGAGCTTGTGTGAAGATCTTTTAGATTCTAAGAAAACTCCAAGGGTGCCTAAAGAAGTTAGACGCAGAGCTTTAGGCGTTTTGCGTCATTTTCCAGACGAATACTATCTCAGTATGTTAGCAGAGGCTCGCCCAGATATTTTAGAGCGTAGAGGTGATCCATATGATCCACTTTACAAAATGTTAAAAGAATTTGAATTAGGTAAACAAAATGAAAATCGGTCTTAGTTATAGTCGTTGTGTCCGAGATATTGTTGACGGTGTAGTTGACATTAATGATGTGCTAGTCATTATTGCTCGAACAAATTTTGACCCGCATGATAACGAACAGTGGCAAGGAATTTGGGAAGGCTATCATAGTCGAACAGGTTGGAGTAATCCTGAATGGTGGAATTATTCTGAAGAAGATCAAGACAAGTTCCGTAGCGTAAGTATTGAACTTTGGGAAACTGGAAAACTGCATCAACCACGTAAGTTTGGTGCCCACCCTACTCGCCGTTCAGAAATTTGGCTAGAAGCAGTATTGCCTAGCAGTGAACTGGAAACAAATCCAGCCGCTAAAAAAGCCTGGGATAACTTTCAAGTTATTGCCGGATTATCAAACGTAGAATTGGATGACAAATATCAATGAACGAAAAATTTTATTTTATAAAATGGTGTTGTCGCAAAATTGCAATTGATGTAAAATCATGGGACAGCTGGCAATGGGCTTGGCTGGCTACTTGTTTATTTGCATCAATGTTTTTTAATGCAGACAAAGGTACGAACATGGAAGATATTAGTAGATTTCTTCTAGCAAGTGTAATAGTATTTTATTGGATAGGGTATCTCTTTATCTATTCTGGAATTAAAAATGCTTGGAAAAAATACCAAGAAGAGAAAAATAACCTTGTCAAAATTTTAGGAGAAAATCAATGAGTTTAGTGCCAATGGTGGTTGAGAAAAGTAGCGCAGGTGAACGTGCATACGACATTTTTAGTCGACTACTTAAAGACAGAGTCGTGTTCTTAAATGGTGAAGTTGAAGAACACATGGCTAACTTAATTGTTGCCCAATTGTTATTTTTAGAAAGCGAAAATAGCGACTTGGACATTCATATGTATATTAATAGTCCAGGCGGTGCTGTTACAGCAGGACTAGCAATTTACGACACAATGCAGTTTATTAAATGTGATGTATCAACAGTTGTTATGGGACAAGCATGTTCAATGGGCTCATTTCTAGCACAAGCTGGTGCTCCAGGCAAGCGATTTGTACTACCAGAATCACGCACAATGATTCATCGTGTAAGTTCAGGTACTCCTGGTACACGTGGCTCAGTTCATGTACAAGACTTGCAATTTGAAGATGCTAAACGTAGTTTTGAAGAAAGCAAACGCATTAACGAGCGTTTGACTCAATTGTATGTTAAACACAATACGGCAGGCAAACAATACGAAGAACTGTTTGAAACTATGAAGTTTGACACTTTCTTATCAGCAGAAGAAGCAGTTCAATATGGTCTTGCTGATAGAGTTATTGACAAACGTACATAATCATCATCTCTGTATAGATAAGTAATTAACTATGCAGAGAACTAATGATGGCAGGACCAGCGTATAACTTACCGCAGTCAATAAAAAATATACGTCCAGAGCAACTGGATATCAAAAAAGGTGAGCTTTCCGGAGATCTAATTTCTGGCGGGCTCATCTCCAATTTTGCCAGCACGGGCATATCTGATAAATCTACTGTTACCAGTCTAACTGTCAAAGACGGAATTATTGAAGTAGACAAAGTTCAAACAAAAGAAATACCTAACGATCTTCTAGTATCAGGAAATTTAGAAGTTGCAGGTGAATTAAAAGTTAAAAAACTTGTTGCTGATGAAATATTCAGTGAACAAAAATACGACAAGCAATACATCGAATTTTATCCAACAGAACAAACAAACACAACAATTGGCAGTGGCTTTATTTGGAAAGAAGAGACTGGTACTAAAATGTTCGTGTTACGAGCAAATCCAACTAGATTTTTCAGTAGTGAAGGTATAGATCTTCATAGTACAAAGTCTTACCATATTGATGGCATTGAAGTTTTAAATCGCACAACATTAGGTCGTAGTATTAAGAAAAGTAGTTTACGCGAAGTTGGCACTTTAGAATCATTAACTGTTACCGGTGACACTACCTTAGGCGACTTTGTACACATTAAAACTGACCTACTTAGAATTGGTATTAACACAGACCAACCTGCAGGTATTTTAACACTGACAGATTTTGAAGGCGATGTATTATTAAATTTAGAAGTAGAAAACGGTCGTGGTAAAATTGGTACATATAACAACCGTCCATTAGACTTAACCGCTGGTGATCAGGCACTCCTAACATTAGAGCCAAAAGGCGTTATTAGTATTGGTCACGAATACAGAAGCGACATACAGACACGTGCATGGGGTAAAGTAGGTATAAATGTCAAACACCCAGAAGAGGATTTAGAAGTACGCGGAAATATAAGGTTTAGAGATAAACTTTTCATGGTAGATAATTCTTCGCCAACAAAAGGTAACTACAAGAGAGGAGACATTGTTTGGAATGAAAATCCAACAGCTGGCTCTTCTATCGGCTGGGTGTGTACTGTCGCAGGATCACCTGGCACTTGGAAACCTTTTGGAGCGATCAGTGAATAACTTAGTTAAAATTATACAGGCAAAAAGACAAACTCAGGCATGGTTATGGTTTGGCAGAATCAGTCCACTTTTATTTCTTATTGGAGCAGTGGGCTTCTATGAAATCTTTCATACAGAAATACCTCTCATCTTCTATGTAAGTTGGGCAGGTTTTATCACCGTTTCTTTAATTTGGTGGGGATGGGTACTCAAAATCATTTTGGATTTTATTCAATTTTTTGAAAATGTAAACGACACAGTTGGCGAAATCAAAAATGAAGTCAGTACAGTTCATACCGAAGTAAAAAAATTGTCAGAAAAAAAGCGCAGATAAATATTGACATAGTTGTACATTCATGTATAATTATTATATGCGGACTCAGGCATTCATCCCGCAATATAAATTCTGCATGCCATTGCTAAATCTTAAGGAGACTAACAATGGCAAAATATCTATCAACAAAAACTTACGGTAACGACCGCGGCTTATCATGCTGTTTTAGACAGTGGCGTAGTACACATAGCCACTGCTCATTACTACATGGATACTCAATTGGTATCAAACTAATTTTTGAATCAGAAACATTAGATGATCGTAATTGGGTTATGGACTTTGGTGGGCTCAAAGCATTTAAAGAGTGGAGCGAATATATGTTTGACCACACTTTGGTAATTGCTGAAGACGATCCACATCGTGCAATGTTTGAAAAAATGGCTGAAATGGGCTTACAAGATCAAGGCGGAGTATGCGATATTCGTATCGTAGAAGCAGTTGGTTGCGAAAAGTTTAGTGAAGCGGCTTACATGAAAATGAAAGACATTTTAGAAACTTTCCAACGTGGCGAAGCATATACATTAGAAAATGGTAAAACATTTGAATGCCGATATCCAGTTGGTCAAGGTGTTAAATTACGTTCAGTAGAAGTATTTGAACATGGCGCAAACTCCGCGGTATACGAGGGCTAAAAATATTTGGCGTCTATGGTCTAAGGCTTTGGGTGAAAAGTCTGGCAAAACTGATGACGAAGCTGATAAAATCACTTGCATTCGTACGATAATTGTGTTAATATATATTATTACTAACTTTGTTATCGTCGCTGGCGTATTAAGGCATTGGAATGATTAAACGTATTGGTTTTGCTTGTAAATGGATCGACCACCCCAGTCAGGTAGATGGAATTAAGCCCACAGATGATTGTAAAAAATACAACACTGGGGCTACCACTATTTCTTGGTTAAATAGACAGACACGAGATGTAGCTGAACAAAAACTTTGGGACTTGATGGTTCAAAACATTGAGGCTACTCAAAAACTCGTAGATAAAGTAGGTACGCTAAATGAAGAACTTAGAATGGTACGTATCAGCAGTGATTTGCTTCCTGCTTATACACACGATGACTTCAAATATTTCTGGCAACGACCAGATGTTATTGAATATTGTGAACGCAATTTTCTCGCTGTTGGTGATAGTGCTCGTTCAAGCAATACCCGTATTAGCTTTCACCCTGGTCAGTTTACTGTCCTTGCTTCTGATAACCCTGGCATTGTACAAAGATCGATAGAGGAGTTTGAATATCATGCAGATATGGCCCGCTACATGGGTTACGGTAAACAATTTCAAGACCTTAAAATCAATGTCCACATATCGGGTAAACAAGGTCCCGAAGGTATCAGACGTGCCTACAACAAACTCTCACCCGAAGCCCGCAACTGTATTACAATTGAAAACGAAGAAAACTCCTGGGGGTTAAATGACTGTCTCAGTCTTACAGATACTCTTCCTATTGTGCTTGATATACATCACCATTGGATACGTGAGGGAGAGTACATCCAACCCGGAGACGACCGTGTTAAAAGAGTTATTGATAGCTGGCGTGGTGTTCGTCCTACTATGCATTATTCTATTAGCAGGGAAGATATTTTGGTTGGACATTGTGCCACAACTGCACCTAACCATACCAAACTATTGAGCGAAGGCTACAAGAAACAAAAAATGAGAGCCCACAGCAACTTCTATTGGAACAAGGAAGTTAATGATTGGGCACTTACATTCCGTGACCATTTTGATATTATGTGTGAAAGTAAGGCTAAGAATCTAGCAAGTCACGCATTACACGAATATGCAAACTCATAAAAACAAAAACCCGCACTAGGCGGGTTTTTTATTGGGCAAGAAGATTCCTTAATATTACGCGGTCTTCTTTGGTGCTCTTGGCTTAGCAGTTGCTTTTGCCTTAGCAGGTGCTTTTGGCTTGGCTGGAGCTTTAGCCTTAGCTGGTGCTTTTGGTTTTGCAGGTGCTCTTGGCTTAGCTGGCGCTTTAGCCTTTGCTGGCGCTTTTTTAGCAGGAGTTGCGGCTTTAGCTGGTGCTTCTGCTTTAACTTCTGTTACAACTGGTGCCTCAACTTTATATGGGGCTTCAGCTGGTTTCGCTGGCTCTTCAATACCAAAAAGTGATTTGATAAATTTAATCATGATTAATCTCCTTGTATTTTAATTATGCCTTAGATATGCTACAATAAATAAAACTGAAAGCATATTATAAAGAGAGGTATAAAATGGCTGGTGCAAAATTTGTAAAATCACATTTCCGTAAAGTAAAGACTAAAAGCGGCACCAAACGTAAATTAGTAAAAGCTACCTTTAGACGTACAAAACGTTGACATTGTAACATTTTTAAGTTATAATTTACAACATGGACGCAAAAGAATTAAAACAAAACGTCTATAAGCATGGCTGGTCATCTAAATTCAAAGCCGAAACATTTCCAAAAGGAATTAGCGAAGACATTGTTCGCAAAATCTCTGAGCTTAAAGATGAACCACATTGGTTATTAGATTGGCGATTAGCCGCATACCGTAGTTGGCGAGAGATGCCCAAACCAGATTGGGCAGAACTTAATATACCTGAAATTGACTTTAATGACATCAGTTATTTTAGTCGTCCTAAAAAACGTCCCAAAGATTTGAGTGAAGTTGATCCAAATATTTTGCGTGACTTTGAAAAATTAGGCATCCCACTTGAAGAACAAAAATGGCTGTCAGGTGTTGCTGTTGATGCAGTACTAGATAGCGAAAGCCTTGGCACTACTCACAAAGAAAAATTATTAGAACAAGGAATAATTTTCTGTAGTATTAGTGAAGCGGTGCAACTTTATCCAGACCTAGTCAAAGAATATTTAGGTAGTGTTGTTCCAGCAAGAGACAATTATTACAGTTGTTTGAATGCCGCAGTATTCACTGACGGCAGTTTTGTCTTTATCCCAAGAGGTGTACGTTGCCCGTTAGAGTTAAGCACGTATTTTAGAATTAATGAGCCAAGCACAGGACAATTTGAACGCACTCTTATCATTGCAGATCAAGATAGCTACGTAAGTTACTTAGAAGGCTGTACTGCACCTAAACGTGATGAAAGCCAATTACATGCCGCAGTTGTTGAACTGGTAGCGTTAGATCGTGCAGAAATAAAATATAGCACAGTACAAAATTGGTATCCAGGTGATAATAATGGATTAGGCGGAATATATAATTTTGTTACAAAGAGAGGTATTTGCAGAGGAGTATCAAGTAAAATTAGTTGGACGCAAGTTGAAACAGGAAGTGCGATTACTTGGAAATATCCTAGTTGCATTTTAAAAGGCGATAACAGCGTGGGGGAATTTTACAGCGTTGCAATCACTAAAAATAAAATGCAGGCAGATACTGGAACTAAAATGATTCACTTGGGTAAAAATACCGCAAGTACAATTATTAGTAAAGGCATAAGTTTAGACTCTAGCACAAGTACATATCGCGGGCTAGTTAAAATAATGCCCGGGGCAACAAATGCTCGCAATTATACAAGATGTGATAGCATGATTGTAGGAGACGGAGTTGCAAATACAATACCTTATGTAGAATGCAAAAATAATACAAGTATTGTTGAGCATGAAGCAACAACTGGGAGAATTAGTGAAGAACAAATGTTTTATCTAGCACAGCGTGGTATGGATGAAGAGCAAGCCGCTACTACTATTGTAAGTGGATTTTGTAAAGAAGTGTTCAAAACGCTACCTTTAGAATTTGCGGCAGAGGCACAAAAATTGTTAAGTATTAAAATAGAAGGATCAATAGGATAATGTTAAAAATTACAAATCTAACTGTTGGCGTCGCTGACGAAGATATTTTAAAGAATATTAGTTTAGACGTCAATGCAGGTGAGATTCACGCCATAATGGGTCCAAATGGTGCTGGAAAAAGTTCGTTAGCAAATGCTATCTCAGGAAACCCATTACTTACTATTAAAAAAGGAAGGATGAGTTTTAAACGCAAATCAATAGTTGCCATGCCTCCAAACGAAAGAAGCCGGTTGGGCATCTTTATGACCTTCCAAGATCCACCAGAAATACCGGGGGTTAGTAATTTACAATTGACTAGGGACATATTGAAGTCACGTGGCGACGAACGAGATAACAGCACAATTATTAATGATTATAAAAAGTTAGTAAAACAGTTTGAACTAGGTAGTGAATGGGGAAAACGTGATTACAATTTAGGAGCGAGTGGTGGTGAAAAGAAAAAGAATGAAGTAATCCAAATGCACATGATGGATCCTTCATTGTTGATTTTAGATGAGATTGATAGCGGTTTAGACGTAGACGCTGTTCAAGAAATTACAAAAGATATTAAAGCATTCCTAGCCAAAGAAGGCAAGGCTTGTATTATTATTACGCATCAGCCAACGATTCTAGAAACGATCAAACCAACCCATGTTCATATTATTGTAGATGGAAGTATCGTAGAAACAGGCGATATGAAACTTGTTAAAAGGATCAGTAAAGATGGCTATAGAAAGTTTTCTTAAAGTAGATAAAAAAGACCCAGATTGGTCCTACAGCCCAAGTAAGTATTTTGGGAAACAATTTAAAGTAATTGACGCAAATTGTTTACAAATTGCGCCAGGCACAGAAGATCTAATGGTGCTAAGACTTAGCCCAACTGAGCACGATATGTTGTGCAAACATATCCAAATCATTGGCAGGGAAAACAGCAGATTAGACTTATACATTATCTGTGATGGTGACGAATCATTACAACAAGTGTTTGTTTACGATGTTGCTTTAGAACCAAACTCTACCTTAAACATTGGATTCTTTGTTAAAAACGGTAAACTTAATAAACACATTGTTGAAGCTGAAATTGCTGAAAATAGCATACTTAATGTATTTGGTCTAGTAGAAAATAACATTGGCGGAAGCAGTGAAGTCATTAGCAAGATTTATCACGCAGGCGTAAATGCAGAAAGCCAACAGTTAATAAATTGTGTTGCTGGTAAAGAAAGTCGCACAGTATTTCAAGGCTATGTAAAAATTGTTGAAGATATGAAAGACAGTTTTGCAACTGTAACAAATGCCAGCGTAATCACAGATGAAACAGGACAAGCATTTAGCGTTCCACAAATGATGATTGATTGCGGCGATGTTGATGCAAGTCATAGTTGTGCAGTAGGACGTTTTGATGATGAAGCAATATGGTATTTGCAAAGTCGCGGTATGACTGAAGACCAAGCAAAAACACTTATGATTAGGACACATCAAGACAGTATCCTAAACATGGTTCCACATCAAGAGATACAAGATGAACTTAAAGAATTTTTCCAAAATTAAGGAAGATTTTAAACTTCCTAATATAACATACTTAGACAATGCCGCAACAACATTTTGCCCAACGCCAGTAATTAACAAATTAGTCGAGTATCATCAAGATTATAAGGCAAATATTCACAGGGCAGTACACAGTTTGGGTATTAAAGCCACTGACGAATACGAAAACGTTAGGCAAAAAGTTGCCAAATTAGTAAACGCAAAGACTAAAAATGAAGTTGTGTTTACCACTGGAACTACGCATAGCATTAATTTGATTGCTTTTGGCTATTGTAATAAATGGGGTAAAAACGACACGGTTATTGTCCCAGAGAGCGAGCACCATGCCAACTTGCTACCATGGGTAAAGGCAAGCGAGTTATTTGGCTTTCAGTTCCAAACAGTTAACGTAATTAAAGATGGTAGTTTAGATTTAGGCCATCTACACGATTTACTAGAAGAAAGTAAGGGCAAAGTATTGTTCAGTATGGCTCATATTAACAATACTATTGGGCATGTACAACCAATCAAAGAAATATTTGAAATGGTCAAGAGCTTTGACGGAATAACAGTTTTAGACTGTGCCCAAAGCATAGCCAAAGAAAATATTGATATGAACAGAGATCGTATTGATATGTTGGCATTTAGTGCCCACAAATTATACGGACCAACTGGTGTTGGCGTGTTGGTTGGACGCATAAAATATTTAGATAAAATAAATCCGTTACTATGGGGCGGTGACATGGTATCTAGCGTACATTGGGGACAAATTACTGAAAACGTTGTCCCTTACAAACTTGAAGCAGGAACACCTAATATTGGCGGGGTCATTGCTATGGGTGCAGCCATTGATTGGTTCAATAGCTACGATATTGATTCCTTTAAGTCTCACAACTTGCTAATGAACGCAACAATTCAAACAGCATTTGAAGAAATGGACTTTATTGAAGTTTTCCATCCAGGATATTATAAGGGCGGACTGATAAGTTTCAATGTTAAAAATTGTTATCACAGCGATGTTGCCCAACTACTAAACACACAAAAAATTGCAGTACGAAGTGGGTTCCTGTGTGCTCAACCTATTGTAGAAGAAAAGTTTCCAAACGGCTTGTTAAGGGCCAGTTGGGCTTGCTACAATTCCAAAGAAGACATCGACAACCTAGTAACTGCTTTAAATAAAGCACATGACATACTTGACAATAAAACAAGAAATAGAACAGTTGTCGCAGTTACTGAATGAGTTTGAAGATAACTTAGACAAATATCAGTTCATAATGGATTTTGGGGACGATTTAAAAGAGCTGTCCTCAGAATTTCGCACGGATTCTAATCGTGTTTTAGGTTGTCAAAGTAGCCTTTGGGTACACAATTTTGGCAATGATAATATGAAATTAGAAGCATATAGCGATGCTCTCATTGTGCGTGGACTTGTTGGAATGGTGCTAAAAATATACAACAATAAATCCAAACAAGAGATACTTGACAGTGACCCAAATCTATTGAATAATTTAGGAATTTCTGGAATACTTACTCCTGGAAGACAAAATGGAGTGGGAAATTTAATCAATAAGGTGTATGACTATGCTAGACAATGACAGTATAGTTAACGCTATAAAGACAGTATTTGACCCTGAAATTTACGTAAACATTTACGATTTAGGGCTAATTTACAACATAAAAATAGAAGAAAACAATGTCACAGTAACTATGACGCTGACTAGTGCATTTTGTCCAGAAGCTGAAGCACTTCCTGAAATGGTTAAAAAAGCCGTTTTAGGTGTTGATAATGTAGCACAAGTTGATGTAATTGTTACAATGGATCCGCCATGGACTCCGGAGCGAATTAGTGACGAAGCCAAATTAGAACTTGGAATATACTAAGATATTCAATCTTGGTAAATAACAGTATGAGTACTGTTACAATAACTGAAGAAGCGGCTGATTTTATCAAATCTAGTTGCGACAAACATCAAACAAAGGGTATGAGACTCTCCGTTAAATCAAGTGGATGCAACGGGTTTAAATACTTGTGGGAAGCGACTTCCGAACAAAATTTAGATGATGAAATTATAAATGTTGATGGTGCATTTTTATTAATAGATGCAACAACAGCAGAACTATTAGAAAATTCTACGATAGAGCTAGAAAAGGATTTGTTTAGCTCTACATTAAAAATTAATAACCCGCTAGTCACTAATACTTGTGGCTGTGGTCAATCATTCTCGATAGGGTCATAAAATGGCAAGACAAGACGTTAATATTGGTTTAACTGGAAACGACGGTACTGGTGATAGTATCCGTGATGCGTTTAATAAAGTTAATGAAAACTTTCAAGAGCTGTATGCTAGTCAAGGTTTAGAAGGAGGCTTGGCTTTTGAAAGCCTTTCCAACGTTATTAAGCCGCTTGTACCAAATCGAGTACTAAGTTTAGATGCATTAGGCAAAAACGTAGTAGGTAAAGAAATTTATGCGGGTGCTGGTATTTCTATCGCTGTACAAGATGATAGAATTGTTATTAGCACAGGCGCAGTTGATGTTGTACGTGACCCAAATCCAACATTATCAAATCACTTAGATGCGGCATTAAATCGTATCCAACGTTTGTCAGCTCCAATTGCTGATCAAGATGCTGTTAATAGAAGATGGATTTATGAAAACTTCTTGAATAGAGATGGTCAAGAAGTATTAGGTGTAAGTGCTACTGCCGCAGGTAGCACAATGCGTCAGAACTTCAAAATTACGCCAACACCAAATAATGGAAACACTAACTTAGGAACGTTAGCTATTAACCTAAAAGGTTCAGATGGTATTACTCCTAAGACAGACGTATTACTCAATCAGCAAGGCACACACCCTGCTCATGCAGTACGTAAAGATTATGCAGATAGCAAATTAAGTTTAGAAGGTACTAACGCTATTGATCCAGAAAGTGGATTAAGAAACGAAGGCTTTGGTACTATGACTGGTCCTCTTATCCTTAATGACCACCCAGGCGACCTTGCAACACTAACATTACGACCAAGTGGTCAACCGTTTGTTAGAGATGACTATCGTGCGGCAACAAAAGGTTATGTTGATGCTAGAACATATGACAGTACAACCAACATATATGTAAGTACTCAAGGTAATGATGACATTTGGGACTTTGTAAACAATCGTCCAAACCCAGCATATGGCTATACTGTAAAAGAAATTGGTCGTAAGTGGGCAACTGCGTTTAGAACAGTACGTGCGGCTTGTGCTTATTCCAAGTTGTACATGGATCAAATTTCATTAACAAACACACCATATGTTGTTCCAGTTGCTAACATTTCACGTTATAATCCAACATTTGCTCCTGCTGGTGCAAGAACTCGTGTTCGTGTAAGTTTACAAGGACACGGCTACAGAGATGGCGATTATGTATTTGTTGCTGGCGCAATTACTGTTGGTAATAACAATACAACAGCATTAAATGGTACACATCGTGTTAATCAAATTGACAACAACAATTTTGAACTTGATTTAAAAGAACCTATTCTTTGGGCGAACCCATTAAGTGCAAACGGTTTTATCAACATTAGTTTAGCCAACGCTAAAGACGGTCCATACAGTAATACAAGTACAGTTGGGTTTGGATCACGTGGATACTATGTACCAAAGTATGAAATTACAATTCATATTGAAACAGGTGTTTACGAAGAACAATTACCAATTGTTGTTCCGCCAAACGTTGCGTTACGTGGTGATGAGTTTAGACGTACAATTATTAAACCAGCACAAGGCCCTGTTCCATCTTCAAACCAAACAATCAAGTATGTTAAAGGAGAAAGATCTCTTAACTACAACTACTGGTACAATAGTCACTACTATCATCAATTAGCACTATCTGTTGGATCAGTTAACATTGTTGGTTCTACAACATTAAGAGTTTACAATGCGGCATACGCACCAAAAGCAGGTATGCGCTTTATTGTTAACAATATAGTATATCGTGTTGGTGCTGAAGTAACTATCAGTTACATTAACCCTGCAGAAGTTCCTGGCACATTGCCTGGCACTTACTCAATGAGCATTGTTGATGAAAATGGTGATCCAAAACCATTACAAAATACAATCTTAGATAGCTCAGGTATTGAATTCCTATTAGACAATGATCATTGCGATATGTTGCTAGTGGGCGATGCTTTCCAAGCACGTAACTTGAGCTTCTATGGTCATAAAGGCTTTATTATGGCCTTTGACCCTGCGGCACAAATTTTAACACGTTCACCATATGCACAGGTTTGCGGTTCATTCTCAAACAAAGGCGGTGGTGGTCAATTAATTGACGGTGCGGCGGGTAACCAAGTTTGTTTTGTACAAGACAACACTTATACAGATCCATTTACTGGTACACAAGGTGCTCGTGGCAGTCGTGTGACAGTTACTGGATTAATTCGTAAAGTACAACTACCAAACACATTCTATTACAATAAGAAAAAGTACGTTATTATTGACGCTACTCAACCTGATTCAAACGGAACTGCTATTTTAACTTTAAGTAGCACAACTCCAATTGAAGACGATGACACATACTTGCCAGCAGGCTTTTTACCAACTGGTACACAGTTGATGATTGAAACAGCTGGTAACCGCTCAATGTTGTCAAACGACTTTACAATGATTAACGATTTGGGCTATGGTTTACTTGCAGAAAATAACGGTGTAGCTGAAGCAGTTTCTCAGTTTACATATTATTGCAAAATTTCTTACGCAAGTAGAAGTGGTGGTCAAATTCGTTCTGTAACAGGTTCAAGCTGTTATGGTCAAATTGGTTTACAATCAGAAGGTAGCGATCCTAACGAAGCACAACAAATTGTTCGTTTCAATACTGACGTTATCAACTTGATGACTCCAGTTATTGATAATCCTACAGCAGATGCTAATATTGGCGCTGTAAGTTTCATCGCAGGTAGCTTTAATTCTAAACCAGTACGTAATGCTACATTTATTCTAAACAAGAATCGTGTTATTATTAACACTATCCAACGTGCAAGATTAAGTGGCGGTACAGTTACAACAGGTCCTTTAAAAGTAACTACAACATCTGTTCACCCATTCTTAACTGGTGAACAAGTACAGATTACTAATATTAAACCAAACAAAGGACTACAACTTAATCCATTAGTTCCTGGCGGAGAGCCACGTGGAACAAACGTTGATGGAACAATTTATACTGTAACAGTAATTGATCAACACAATTTTACACTTGATGGTACAGAAAGCTTAGACTACTACAACGATCTTTTAGCATACACATCAACTGAGTCGCAGCCAATTGCTGTGCAACCACTTGTAGAAGGCGCATTGGAAACTGTATACACTATCAAAGGCGATCCAACAGAGCGCAATTTCTCTGCTAAGGCACGTTTTGATGGCGATGCTGGCGAAAACAGTACTTCAACAGATGTATTGAAAATTTTTGCTTCTGAATATCCTGCTGTAAAAGGCATGAAATTTAGATTAGACGGAACTATCCCAGCGGTAAGTGTAAGCACACAAGTTTATAAAGTATTAGAAGTTGAAAAGAAAGTTGTCACTTTCAAAGCATATCCAGTATCGCCAAGCGATAACATTATTGGTTCTACTAGTTTAATTGTTAAATTCTTAACAGCTGGTTATACTCCAACTGCTGGATGGTCTTTCCAACTAAGAGACACAAACATTGCTAATAGTAACTATCAACGTTATGTAGTAACTGGAACTCCTGCATATGATTCATTAAATGAGACATGGGAACTTCCACTTAATGCGGCATTGACTGTTAACATGGTTAACCAAGTTGCTACTGGAGAAGTTACAGTAGTTGACGGAATTTGGGATTTGACATTGGATAGAAACTTAGGAACAACAATTCCTAATAATGCAACTCCTGTACAATTTAATTTCTTTAATGGCTATTGGTCATTGAACGTTGACCCTGCGTTAAACGTGGCAATGCCTCAGAATAAGCCATTAATGTTGTATCAACAAAAATCTGTTGCTGTTCATCAAGTATTGAACAGACCAACAATTATTAACAGTTCCGCATTGAAATTTGGTAGTTCAAACTTTGACACAACTGTATATCGAATTTTAGGTAAGACTGCTGACGGCGGCTTGAGCACTGATGTTTTCAAACTAGCAGAAACAGCTCAACCATTGGTTGGTGTAAACTTAAATGCCGTAAGCATTTTAAACCAAAACAAGTCATTTATTCAAGCTGAAGTAATTAATTACTTGAGTACAATTTATCCAGACTTTGTATACACACAAGCAACTTGCTATCGTGACGTTGGTTTAATTATTGATGCGGTTGCATATGACTTAACATACGGCGGAAACGTTAGAAGTATTGGTGCTGGTCTATCATACTATCAAGCAAACAATACAAGTGCTGCCACAGTAGTTGCTACACAAAAACCAGAAACAGTTGATGCAATTAACTATGCAACTTCTGTTGCTAAATTAGTGTTGGCAAAAACTGCATTAAGTTATGATGGTGTAAATGAAAATGCTGTACGTTTATTAGAAGATAACAAAGAGTTCATTAAAGCAGAAGTTATTGCATGGTTAAACTTTAACTACTCTACTTTCTCTTATGATCAAGCAAAATGTAAACGTGACGTTGGTTTAATTATTGATGCAGTACTAGCAGACTTAGTATTTGGATCTAATTTCCAATCTACTTTTGCTGGTCTAGCATACCTACGTTCTTATTCAAGCACAGTAACAACTAGTCAAAAGACTCAAACTATTTTAGGTATTAACAAGGCTAGAGATCTAGTAAATGCTTTAATTAATGACCAGGTTGCTGAAGATTTAATCAGTGGATACTTTGGTGTTATTACTGGTATTATCAATAGCGGTGCAGGTAGTGCTCCAGCATTGTTGTATCCAACACCAACAAACACACTAACAGAAACTTTAAATTCTAAAAATCTTGTAATTGCTAACAGAGCGTTCATGATTTCTGAAGTTATTGCATATATTAATGATAACTTAAATCCTGGATCAATTCCTAACTATAGTGCAGAAGCTTGTTCAAGAGACACTGGATATATTATTGATTCAATAACATATGACTTGTTGTATGGTGGTAATACTCAAACTGTTAACGCTGGCAATGCATACTTCAGTGGATTAATACAAATTTTATCTCCTGGAGAAATTGCTCCAACCGTAGCCGCGTTTACAAGACTACAAACTATTATTCAACAGATTGTTGTTAATACAGCAGTTACCAAATCTGCAAGTAATACTGCATCACAAAATAGCTCATTACCAGCAGGTAGTGCAAGTGCAGGTAATACATTATCAACATTAATCAGTTATATTTTAGATATTATACAAAACGGTATAGCAAGCGGTCCTACAGTTGTTCAACCAACATTTACTAATGGTAACACAAGTTATGTTGGCTATAGAACAACTATTAGAGCAAGCAAAACTACAATTGAAGAAGATGTAATTGATTATCTAGATGCAAACTTAGCTGGCTTTGTTTACGATGAAACTATTTGTGCTCGTGACGTTGGCTACATTATTGATGCTGTTGCTTATGATATCAAATATGGCGGAAATGTTAAAACTTTACAAGCCGCTTTAAAATATTATGAACAAGGCAATGCTAGTGCCGCAGTTGTACTAAGTGACCAAAAAGCAGAAACACTAGCCGCATTGGTCAGAGCTAGAGACGTTGCAGTACTCTGTGTAACACAAACATTAGTAACTAAAACTACTGGTAATACATTAAATCAAAATACAGCAGGTAGTGCAGGCGAAGCTGGAACAAACACAACTATTACATCATTGATGAATATGTTAAATGACATTATCACCAATGGTGAAGGTGTTGCTCCGGCAAGAGATTTAGGTGAGCCAAGATTATATCAAAATCCTGCAACGCCTGGTTATGTTTCACAAACAATACCAGTTGGCATTAATGCTGAAGCAGGAACAGGCACACTATTACAACAAAAAATGGATATCATTGCTGGCATCCTAAATAACGGTGCTAGTGCTGTACCAGCTATTCAACAAGGTATTTCAACTATTCAAACATTGACTTTCCCAAGCGATGCAAATATGTTGATTTATGGCGGAGTACTGACAGGTCCTGGTATCCCAGCTAACACAATTATTCGTGCTAGCCAACAAGATCCTAATACTGGTTACTATATTGCTAAGATTAGCAACATTATTACAGGTACAATTAGTGCTGGAACAGAATTAACAGTTACTGGTCCTGGATATGATTTCATCTTTGACTTGAACACAGCATTAGATGAGAGACACGTTGCGGGCGACAGAGCAGGTGTTACAACAACATTCTCAACTGTTCGTGCTACTGGACATGACTTCTTAGAAGTTGGTACAGGATCATTTGATGATTCTAACTATCCACACAACGTTTATGACCAACCAGTTAATAGTCCTAGTGATGGTGCTATTATTAAAGAAGTTGGAACTGGTCGTGTGTTCCACGTGTCTACTGACCAAAACGGTAACTTCCGAGTTGGTAGCTACTTTAACGTTAACCAAGGTGACGGTACTGTTAGTATTACTGCTAAAATTGGTTTAACGGCTGTTAGCTCATTAAGTTTCGTAACAGGTGTTCCAGTTAGCCAGTTTAGCCCAGACGGTAAGATGGGCGACAACAGTGACAATATTGTTTCAACACAAAAAGCAATCGTTACTTACATCAATTCGTTAATCAAAGGTCGTTTTGATGTTGACAATTCTCAAACTCCAAATAAAGGCTTGTTAACCTTAGATGGTACAAGCACTATGGTTGGAGACATAAAAGTTGGCAACAACAGAATTGAAGGTGTAGTCAACAGCGTTGATCCATTTGGTTTTGGTATAGTTAACAAGAAATATGTTGACAATGCATTTGCTGGTGGCGAAATTGATTACGATGGTCAATATGGTATCACTGTATCCACTACAAGAACTGGCGTATTAGGTTTCACAATGAGACAAGACCGTACAACAGTTGGCGGTGCTCCACAACTGTTGGGTCAAATTGATGCAAACAACAATAAGATTGTAAACTTAAAGGCTCCAACTGTAGCAGGCGATGCCGCATCAAAAGCGTATGTTGATCAAACTATTGCTAGTGGCGGTGTAAGAACTAACTGGGACGGATTCAGTTTACGTCCAAGTGGCACATACTACACAGTTGGTAGTGTCAATACAGGCAATGCTGGATCTGGTTATACTACTCCTCCAATTGTTACTATTACAGGTGGTGGCGGAACTGGCGCTGTTGGTCGTGCTACATTATCTGGTGGCGGCGTTTCTGGAATTATTATTGAGACAGGCGGATATGGTTATACAAGCACACCATCAATTATCATTGGCGGAGCCGTTGCAGAAGTACAAATCGTTAGTGCTGGTAGCAACTATGTAACTGCTCCATTAATTGATTTCCCTGCTCCACAAACTAGTGGTGGTATCAAAGCAAGTGCTGTGACTAGAATTAACTCAACTGGTCAAATTACTGGCGTAACAATAATCAATGGCGGTAGTGGTTATACAAGTGCACCAGTTCCGTTCCTAGTAGTTAATACAGGTGGCGCAACATTTACTAGCTCATTAAATCCAGGTAGTGGTGCAACTGCTGTTGCTGTAATGGTGCCAACTCCATTAACAATTAATTTGAACAATAATAAGGTTACTGGAAGTGCTGATCCAACTGTAGCAACAGATTTGGTAAACTTACAATACTTTAATAACAATCACTATTTGAAAGATATCACTGATGTAACAATCACTGGCACACCTTCAGATGGCGATTTATTAATGTTTGCAGGTTATGTACCTGCTAACGAATCTGACAAACGTAGAACGATTGTTAACGTTCGTTTAACAGTTGACAGTGACTTAACATTTGTAAGAACTAATAATCAAGTTCGTGCTAAACTAAACGACAATACGATTGTTAATGCACAGATCAGTCCAAGTGCGGCAATTGCACAAAGCAAATTGAATTTGAGAGCGGCAACTACATTCCCGCCACTTGCTAACCCAACACAAACTGTTCCAACAGCAAGTGACTTAGGTGTAGCAACATTTGACGAGAGTGTGTTTGTTTTAGATAATGGTCTAGTTAGATTGCGTCAAGCTTCAAATGCAACCACTGGTATTAGACCAAGTAACATTGCACACGTATCTAACTTCACTATTTTAGGTAGAAATGATACAGCAGTTGGTGCCCCAGCAAAAGGTGCAGTGGTTGAACTTAATAGCGCAGACTTACGTTCACTATTGAACTTTACAGAAGCTGTACAGAACTTAATTAGTGACGATAGTTTGAACAGTCCGCTTGTTAATACACAAGCTGGATTGCCAAGTTATGGTGCTGTACTAAAAACTGGTAGCTCAATGCGTGGACCATTAACGTTCGACGCTGGTAACCAAGATCCAAGTTCAATTAATCCATGGCTAAGAGTTATTGACGACAACGTTTATGAATTAGGTAGTTCAACTAAACGTTTTAAAAATATTCACTCAGCATTGTTTACTGGTACATTTAGTGGTAACATTACAGGTAACTTAACTGGTACTGCAAGTAATGCCGCTAAAACAGATAAGGCAATGTCGGCTGGCACTGGTATTATTATCAGTAACGGTGTAACAAGTACATCATTTAACGGCTCACAAGCAGTTACAATTAGTACAAATAGTTCAGAAAGTGCTACACCAAACACACTAGCAATGCGTGATTCAAGTAGTAATATTACTGCTACTAAATTTATTGGTACATTACAAGGTACTGCTGATAATGCTACACAGTTAGGTAACGCAAGTGCAACTGTAGATAGTGCAGGTAGCGGTAGCGCAAATAGTATTGCTAAACGTGATGGTTCAGGAAACTTAAATGCCAACCTATTCCAAGGTACTGCTACAAGTGCTCGTTATGCTGACTTAGCAGAAAACTATGTTGCTGATAAGGCTTACGAACCAGGAACTGTGTTAGAATTTGGTGGTGAAAAAGAAGTAACTATTGCAGAAGACGAAACACGTAGAGTTGCTGGTGTTGTTTCAACAAATCCTGCTCATTTAATGAACAGTACATTAGTTGGCGACACAGTAGTTGCTCTAGCACTAACAGGTCGTGTTCCATGTAAAGTACGTGGTAAAATCCGCAAGGGAGACATGTTGGTAAGTGGTGGAGGGGGTTATGCTCGTCCAACTACAGATCCAAAACTTGGTACAATTATTGGTAAGGCCTTAGAAGACTTTGACGGTGTTGAAGGCGTTATTGAAGTTGTCGTAGGAAGACTATAATGGCTAAACAAGAAATTAATATTGGTTCAGGTGAAAATAAAGGCAACGGCGATCCATTGCGTGTTGCCTTTACTAAAATCAACGATAACTTTTCAGAAATTTGGAATACTATTGCTCCAGTTAACAACCCACCGTTGCACTCATACGGCGCAGTTGGAGATAAAAAGGGTATGATAGCCTTTGACGCTGAAAATGTTTATTATTGCCTATATGATTACGATGCATTGAACCCAAGTAGAGATATTTGGGTTAGAACATCTTGGTTGCTTGATACTTGGTAATAGTAGTAGTTTACCCCAAAATCACTATCTACGCTCTGGAAATAAATATATGAACGGGGCAGAATTTTATGACAAAAAAGACGATATACGTAGGAACAGCGGCTAACGATGGAACAGGTGATGATCTAAGATCAGCCTTCCAAAAAGTTAACGACAACTTTGATGAGCTTTATGTAATAGCGAATACAAACTCAACAACCGCTGAAACTGTTGGTTCTGGGGAAGGAATTTACAAAACCAAAGTAGGAACCAGCCTTAAATTCAAAAGTATTCTTGGGGGTACAGGCATTACGCTAACTCCAGGAACAGATACACTAACAATTTCAAGTACTGTTTCAGAGCCAAACACAATTGGTAAGATTGTGGCAAGTGGCGGGGGCGAATTTAATATTAATTTGCCAAATCAAACACTAAACGTAGTTGGACAAGGAAGTACTACTTCTACAATCAGCGGAAGTACATTATATCTTAATACAGTTTTTTCTATTGTTGATGATCCAACTCCAGCTCTTGGCGGAGATTTAAATTTAGACGGCAATAATATATTAGGTCCAGGCGATTTAGGAAGCCTATCAAATAGAATTGATTCACTATATATTAATGACGTTTACATTGGTACAAGTTTAGTACAACCTGGATCATTAACTGTACAAGGCCCAATTACAGTTTATGGAAATACACAATTAGCCGCAGTAAATCTTACAAGCATTACTGCAAGCGGAACTATCACTGCCCCAAATTTAGTTGCTACTACTGGTATTTCTGGGCTATTAACTGGAAATGTCAACGGAAACTTAAAAGGCAATATATACAGCGTTTACGATCCTTTAGTGAAGGTGTTAGATACTGAAAACCTTAACGCTAGTTTTACAGGTAACGTAACTGGTACACTTAGTGGAGGTTTTTCAGGAACATTAGAAAGTCCAGGTTTAGATCTAAATGGTCAAACTATTACTGGACAAGGTCGTGTTGAATTAACAGGAAACTTTTTATCAAGTGTAAACCCACTGGTAGTGAACGCTAGTTTCTTCCAAGCAAGTTTAGATCCTTTATTATTTGGTCCACGTTTAATAGACGGTGCTAACTGTGCAGTCTTTACAGTACCTAATCAAGAAGCTTATGGTTTTACAGAAAGTATTAGATTAAGATCTATTCAAGTTAACGGTACACAGACATTAAATGTTGGTACTGGTATAATGTTTGAATCAGTAAACACTATCACTGATTCTGGTCTTCCAGGTCTTGCTCCAGAATATGTTTATCACGGTAAGGCTGCTATGCAGACTTATACTGATCCTACATTTAGTGACTTTGTAGTTCAAGTTAGAACTGCTGATGGTCTTAATACAACATCTGATGTACTTGTTGTTTCAGGCAACAATCAAATACATGCATCAGCTTTAACATTTAATATTGGAACAATTTCTAATAGAATTTCTAATATTATTGACAATGTAAACACACCAATTGATATTGATATTAACTTAACAACATTTACTAGTACTGGTAAACTAGTTGGAATGTATTTAGGTGGATTATCAACTGAAGGATATAAATTTCCAAGAACACGCGGTGCATTTGGTCAAGTACTTGCCGCACCACTTAGTGGAAACACATTAGAGTGGGTGTCAGTTGCTGGCGGTGGCGGCGGCTCAGGAGTAAGTTATTTTGCTTCTTTATTAGATGGTCCTGGCGGATATCCTAGTGGATCAGCTGGCAAACTAGTACGTGTTAAATCTACTGAAGATGGTTTAGAATATGCGAATAATGTTACAGCCAATGTAACAGGTGATTTGACAGGTAATGCTACAACTGCAACAACATTACAAACTGCTAGAACAATCAATGGCGTAAGTTTTAATGGCTCTGCTAATATAACACTTGTAACAGACGATATTCAAGAAGACGGTTCCCCAGTAAATCTTTGGTTTACTGATGCTAGGGCAAGGTCAGCTATTAATGTTGTGCCTTCACTAGCATTAACATACAATTCTTCTACTGGTGAATTAGACTTAGCACAAGATACATTAGCAACTGCTGACACATTGGTATTGCGAGATGCAACTGGCGGAGTAAAAGCTACAACAGCCTATGTTGATAATTTAGAAGGCAGAGTAACAGATATTACTGTTAATTCAACTTTAAATGGCGCTTTTGATATTACTACAACTGGAACAATTAGTGCTAATAATTTTGTAACAACTGGCACAGGCGATCCAACAATTCAAAGTGCAGGTTCAATTGTTTTAGAGCCAACAACATTTACTGATGCAAGTTTAAAACGAATTGCAAACGTTGGCACACCTACAAGTGATGGCGATGCAACAACTAAATTATATGTTGATACTGCTATCACTACTGTTTCAACTGCAAGTATTACACAGATTCCTGTTACAGCAGATTTAGGCGGTGTTAAAAATATTCAAAAGAATGCCACATTAAACTTTGTTGGCGGAACTAATATTAATACTGTTAGTGGCACAAACACAATTACCATTAACTTAGACACTGAGTTACAAAATATTAGTGTTAGAGGTGATTTAAATGTTACAGCACAAGGCGTTGGTACTGGTAATATTATTACTAGCGCAGGCTACGTAAAAGGCGGTAACGTTAAGATTGCTGGCAATGCAGTGACACAAACTGTAAGTGGTCAAAACTTAAATCTTGAACCAGGAAATGGAGGATATGTTTCTGTTACTGGACAGTTTAACTTAGAACAAGGAACATATTCTGTTACAGGTTTTGATACAATTACTATTCCTGCTAACAGTACACCAAGTGCAATTGATTTAACAACTAACGTTACATTTGTTCGTACTTTAGATTGGACAGGTTCTGAAGCGGCTCTAGCATACGCTACATTAGACAATGGTAGAGACGGTCAAATTAAAACAATTATTATTGAAACGAGGGGAGTTTACGGAGACGCATTAGATACTCGTCCACGTCACATAGTGTTAAATGGAAATATTGAAGGAGCAAGTAGATCAATTACGATTGGTGCTACTCCAACAACAAACAACGCATCAGCCACATTTATTTTCCTAAATAACTACTGGTGGCGTACAGCAAGGGTTGATTAATGTCTACTCCAGTAATTTGGCAAACTCGTGAAGGATCTCTAGGCACTTTTGTACAAGGTGTTAAAATAGGAGATCCAGTAAATGGTGTACCAGCAATTGACTTAAATGCATCTGGTGCAGTATCCTACGAAATTATTTCTAAAAAACTTCCAAACGGATTAACACTTAATAAAGAAACAGGTGTTATTACTGGCACACCACTTGGTCAAAACATTACTCAAACTTTTAGTTTTGTTGTTAGGGCAAGCAACATGTCAGGTGCAAATGGTTCAAAGATTTTACAAGATAGAACTTTTGCAATTACTATTTCTAATAGTGAAGCTCCGCAACTATTAACTCCTGCTGGATATTTGAATATTGGGTATAACAACGAAACTTATGTATTAAACAACAGTACAATTAGTTTTCAATTTGATGCAAGTGCTACGAGTATTCCAGTTGGGCAATCTCTTAAATTTTATGTTGAAGAAGGTAACAGCAATTTACCTCCAGGACTAAAATTAACACAAGACGGATTATTGTACGGAACAGTTAAAGATGATCTAGAATTAGATTTTAAAACTGTTGACGGCACGTTTGATAAAGACTATTATGATATGAATCCGTATGATTACGGATCAAATATTGAGCCAGCAACTGGATCAATTGTAGGTGTAAGTGGCGGAAGAATTACTGGTGTTAATCTAACATACGGCGGCTATGGATACTTACTTGACCCAGAAGTTATTGTTGGCGGTAGTGTACAAACAGTAAACATCAGTAGTGATGGAGGCAACTATACGATTGCTCCTGAAGTAATTTTTAGTCCTAGTCCAACTAGTGGTGGAATCAATGCAACTGGTTATGCAGTTATTAATGTAACTACTGGTAAAGTAACTAATGTGGTTATTACTAATCCAGGAACTGGATACACTATTCCACCTAAAGTAATTTTTAAATCAAAAGATGCGGGTTTTGGAGCGGTTGCAACCAGTACACTATTTGACGGCAGCGGTGCAAAAATTGTTTCTAGAGTCAACAATGGCACCATTGTTAGTTTGGAATTAATTAATCCTGGTGAAAATTATACTGTACCGCCACTAATTAGTTTTGGCTTGCCAACTATTGGTCCAAGAATATTAAGTAAGACATATCGTTTTAATGTTACAGTAAGTAATGGCGATTTAACAGATACAAAAACTTATTCAATTATTGTTAATAGTGAAGATACACTAAGAGCTGACACTACATTCATTAGTTCTGATAGTGTTGACTATGACTCAAGCAGTACATACGTACAAGCACCAATTTGGATTAGCCCACGTGTATTGCCTACAGTTAAAGGCAACAATAATATTACAATTGATTTAGAAGTATTTGATCCAACTCCAGACACTGGCACATTAATATTCAGTTTGATGGATGTTAATTTTGATGGCACGGCAAGTTCATTTGGTCCTATAAATCCAAATGCTACACTCACAGCACCTTACAACACATATCTTAATTTAGATCCAGTTGGCGGGGAAATAACTGGTATGGTTCCTTATCAACCTTCTATTACAAAAGATTACAAATTTACTGTTAAGGTTGCAAGATACATAGATGATGAAGAAGTTGTAACATCTTTTAAAGAGTTCGTTCTAACGGTTGAAGGAAATATTGAAAGTAAAATAACTTATGTAACACCTTCATTAATTGGTTCACTTGGTCCTAACGAACAAAGTTTACTAAAAGTTGTTGCTGAATCAACGTTAGCAAAAACAAATATCAACTATCAGCTAGTTCCAGGATATGGCACATCATTGGCTCAAGAGTATATTGAATTGACACTTGGGGAAAGATACGGGCATGTCTATATTGAAGGTTACGGTGTTAATCCTACACTAATTTTGGAAAAAGGCCAAGTTTATAAAATAAATGTAAACTTGATTAATTTTACTGCAAGTTTTAGAACTCTTAATAATGAGTATTATAACACTGGCATTAGACATAGTGATAGTACAGTAGGCGGTGCGGCACAAGAAAAGAATACGGGTTATTTCTTATTCAGTGTTCCATTTGATACAGCTGAAAAAATTAAAATTACCTATACCAATATTAAAACTGATGGCCTATTCCTTGTATTAAATCAATACAATGCGGCAAATCAAGATTGGGAGCGAGTAGAGTTTAAATCGTTCTTTAACGAATTTGATGCTAATTCATATTATGAAGGTCAAGAAAAAGTAGCGTATTTTATTGAACCAAATAAAACAGAATTTACAATTAAAAAATATGATTCTGGAACACTAACATGGGACACATATGATGTTCCAACTACAAAAGCTACCTCGCCAGTTAATGGTGATTATTGGTTAGATTTAGCAAATAGTAACTTTGGTATCTTAGAGTACAGGTACATTGCTGGTACTACAAGTGCTGGCTGGTTTGCAGTCAATCCAACTTTAGTGCAAACTATTCCTTTAACTGGAACAAATGGACAATATATAGCATATAACAATGCAGGAACCTACAGCGTTATAAGACGTGTAAACGGCATTTGGAAAGTAATCGAGTTACTAAAATATTCAGATAAGTCATTATTTGATCCAAATCTATTTGTAAAACCTTATAATAAAACTGCACCTGTTACTAACTTAGAATATGATGTATGGTTCAAATACAACACACCATTTGACGGCTTTGATGACGAAACTATGGTAGTTATTAGAGAACTTGGAAATATTCCAAGTGGTCTCTCACTATCTTTAGATGGAGAGGTTGTTGGTAAAATTGTTCCAGAAAGTACTTACATTTACAAGAGCACATACAAAGCAGATTATTTGTACTTTGTAAATGATGTAGTAAACTTTAATGACGCATTTTATATTTGTATCTCACAATATATTTCAACAGGAAATTGGGTCAATGATTTGACTCATTGGTCAGCATTTAGATTCAGTTCTAAATTGTTGACTACTATTGATAATTTTGGAATGAATGACGGCACAACAATTGATACTCAAATTAGATTTAGAGTACGTGCTAGAGATAGTCAAAACGTAAGTTATTTAGATAAAGATTTTAACATTACGTACAACAGTATTACTGACAAGCGTCTAACAAATATCTTCCTACAACCATTTTTAAGTAAGAGTTCTAGAGACGTTTATTTTAACTTTATCACTGATCCTGACATTTTTATTAACGACTACGTTTATAGATTAAATGATCCAAATTTTGGTGTACAGCGTACTCCAAAAATGTTGTTACTGGGCGGGATTGAAAGTACAGAAGCAGTTCGCTATGCATCAGCAGTTATTAGAAACTATTACGAAAGACCACTATACTTTGGTGACGTAAAAGTTGCAATAGCTAAAAATGCAGATGGCACAGTTGAATACGAACTAGTTTATGTTGAAATTGTTGATCCTTCAGAAATTAATGGAGTGAGCGTACAAGAGAAAATTACACTTCCTTTTGATTATGATGTATTGACAGTTGATTACAACAAGATACGTGTAGACGATACAGAAACAATTACCAAATACGACTTGGAAGGCACAGCCACAATTGGTATCAATGATGTTTACCCAAGCAGTATCACATTGATGCAAAAACATTTGGAAACAGTTACTCTACAAAAAACTGGAGCATTTACAAGTGTTCCTTTAGCAAACATTGAGGATTGGGGATTTATTATCGATACTCCAGATCCTGCACTTGAAGAAGATTGGGGTCTTGTCAGCGAGCGTGTGTCAATATACGAAGATTATTTGCTTGTAATTGAAAGACTTACAAAAGATGATAGATTCAGACCTTTATGGATGAATACTAGCCAAGATGGATCTGGTATTCCTGTTGGGTTTGTAAAAGCTGTCCCAATATGTTATGTCAAACCTGGATTTAGTGATAAAATAGTAAGTATCATTAACAAATCAGGGTTTGATTTTAAATCACTAAACTTTACTATTGACCGATTAATAATTCAAAATCCGGTGGGTGAAACTGGTGATAAATATATTAAGTTTACTAACAGAGAAATTATATGACAACAAGCGCCATTACATTTAACACAATTGACATTAGTTTTCCAGCCGCAGGGCAGGATAATGATTCACAGGGGTTTAGAGACAACTTTGCAAGAATTAGAACTGCATTAAGTACTGCTCAAACTGAAATAACCTATCTCAACACCTATGCTGTTGATAAAACTAAGAACAATGATATGGGTGCTAATACTGTTAGCAACGTATTGCTAAAGGGTTCTAGTTTAACCAGTATTACATCAGTTGCTAGTTCAGGATCTGATCAATCATTTACTTTTGCAGAAACTCATTATAGAAGATATGCGTTAGGTGCAAGTTCAAACACATTTAAAGTAGACTATTTTCCACTAAACAGTTATGGCGAAGTTTACGTGGAGTTGTCATTGCCAACTGGCGAGACTGTGGCTAAAACAGCATCATTTGCCGCAGGTATCGTTAACTCAGCATTAGGCACAGTTACACAAAAAGTATATTTAGGATCTGTTGGTTTTGGTAGCAATAATTATGTTACTGTAGAAGCAGGTAAAGTTGTGTTGGTCAAAATTGCAAGTCCAGACGGTGGCGTGAATACTTACGTCAACGTTGTAGAAACATTTAGAGTACAATCATAATGTTTCATCCATTACAGCCAGACTTGTCCACGTTAAGTGAAACAGAGATTGATGAAAAAATCAAAGAACTTTCTAAAACGTATTTTAACGCAACCCGTTTTAGTCCGGCAGCTAGTAGTCAAGTATTAATGTTATTAGACGGCTATAAAATGGAAAAAGCCACTCGTGAACAAAAACGAATGGAACAAGTGAAACAATCTTACAACTCCGATTTAGATGGATTAATCAACATTGGTTGACATTTAAACTTTAAGGTGTTATATTAACTTAATGCAAGTTAATGAATACGGTCAAGTCTCAAGAACTGAAAAAGAGATAATTGACTTACTATATAAAAATCCCGAGCTAGACATTAAATCTATCAACGTTGAAGACGAAGCAACAGTTGATAGATTTAATCAATCTGCACGAGTTTGTGATTTTGACGTATTCTTACACACAGCACAACAAATCAATTTAAGCGTTGAAGAATTTGATAGGAAAAATCAGTCACATTGGTTTATTCCAGAAGAGTATAAAGAGTTTGATATTTTAAGTTGGTTATATGACCAATGCACTACACAAGAGCAAAAAGACCGTGTGAGTTTAGAACTTGAGTTATTTGTTAAACACGGTATGTATGATTTGCTTGTATGTTTGAAATATCTAGTAGATATTTTTAGAGAGAAAAACATTGTTTGGGGTGTGGGACGTGGATCAAGTGTAGCAAGTTATTGCTTATATCTTTTGAGCGTTCATAAAGTGGATAGTATAAAATATAATTTAGACATCCATGAATTCCTGAAATAAGTATAAGACTAGGAGATAGACATGTCAGAAAGAAAGATATACAAAACAATGCAGGGAAAAACAATTGATTTTGATAGTTTGAGACTTCAAAATGAATTAGTGCCTGCTGTAGGTAATATGCGTGTAAATGCAAGGGGTGATGAAATTTCACCTAACGGCACAGTGATACGTACTAGAGACGCAGTTGCTCAGGAAGCAATCAAAACAGAAGAAAAGAATATCGAGCAAGTTGATACATTTTCTGAAGACTTTGGTCCTGAACCAGAAATTAGTCCTGAAGAAGCCGCTAAAATTTTAGCAAGAACTCGTAAAACAAAACCACAAGAGGAATAAATGGCCGCAGTAAAAGGAAATATAAGACCCTTGCGTGACAAGGTGATTGTCACCGACATGAACTTTGGTATGGAAAAAACTAAAGGTGGTATTCTATTACACTCAGATGATGGTAAAAGTAGCGGATTACATCCACGTTGGGCAAGGGTACTTTATGTAGGTGCCGAGCAAGATCTTGTTGCCCCAGGACAATGGGTGCTAATGCAACATGGTCGCTGGACTAGAGCACACAAGCATGAACTAGAAGATGGTACTGAAATTGAAATCCATATGATTGACAATAAAGGTATTCTTTTAGTAAGCGATGATAGACCAGATGAAGACGGTGTTCGTATGAGTATTGGTAAAATGAACTTTAACATTCCAGGTGGCTAATGACAAATCCTTTTAATGATCAAGAAAAATTTATGACTGCTTGTGATCAAACAGTCAATGACTTTAATCAAAGTCAGTTCAATATGTATATTGGATTAATTGAAGAAGAATCAGACGAGCTTACAGAAGCAATTAATAATCACGACAAAGTTGAAACACTAGACGCACTTATTGATATTCTAGTTGTTACTATTGGTGCCATCCATAGTATGGGTGCAGATGCTGAGGGTGCATGGAACGAAGTTATGCGTACTAACTTTGCTAAAATTGATCCTGTTACAGGCAAGGTGCGTAAGCGTGAAGATGGCAAAGTATTAAAACCAGAGGGCTGGACTCCGCCCAATCTTGAACCTTTTACTAAAAAGTAAAACGGTAAAATAAATTAACAGGGCTCTTGACGGGCCCTGTCTTTTCCTGTAAAATAAAAGAAAATAGGAGGATCTTATTACCATGATAGTTAATAAAGATTTAGAAAAAGAAGTAGCATTAGCAGAAGATTTACAAGCAAAGTTGGATAACATTGAAGGCAAAAAGTCCAAGAGACCACGTAAAGCTCCTGTATCACAAGAAGTTGTTAGTCCTTCAGATGCTGATAAAAAAGCAAACGTAGGCGAAATGGAACAAATTCAACAAAAATTAGTTGATTTGGAAAAGACAACAGTGGTAGCATACCCAGATGCAACCTTACACAAAAATATCAGTTTAGTTAAGAGTGGTGTAAGAATTGCGGCTGGTTTGGCAATTGCTGGTGCAGGTTGGTTAGAAATGAACCCATACATGCAAGCCGGTGGCATCTTATTAGTTGTTGCAGAAATTTTAGGAATTGCTGAAGAGTTAGTATGACCAAAAGGATTGGATTCACTTGTAGCTCGTTTGATTTGTTTCATGCAGGGCATGTCTTCATGCTTGAAGAAGCAAAAAAGCAATGTGATTTTTTAATTGTAGGTTTACAAACAGATCCCACGCTAGATCGTCCAGAAAAAAATAAACCTGTACAAGGTGTATTTGAACGATGGGCACAATTAAAGGCTTGCAAATTTGTTGATCAAATTGTTCCTTATGCAACTGAAAGAGAACTTTTAGACGTGTTGCAATCTTTTCCAATTCATGTTAGAATACTAGGTAAGGAATATGAAAACAAGCCTTTTACGGGCGACTACTTACAAATGGAATATTATTTCAACGAGCGTAATCACAGTTTTAGTACAAGTGAATTAAGACAAAGAGTAGTTGAAGCAGAAACAAAGAGGAAATGAAATGAGTGGAAAATGGCATGGCGGCAAAGGTTCACGTCCACGTCCTTTTAGTGTAGGACTAGATCAATTTGCTAATAGCATGGATCGAATTTTTGGTGACAAAGAAAAAGAAAAAGAAGAAAAACGCAAAGCCGATGCAGAATACTGGGCCAAGATAAATGCTGAAACAGCCGCCCGTATTGAAGAAGCAAATAAATCTAAGGAAAAATAAAATGCAAATAAGAGTCGCAGAAGATGGTAAAAAGTTTGGAACATGTGGTTGTGGTCGTAGCCCAACAGGTGATTGCATTGGTTGGCACGGACTAAACGAAGAACAATTAAAGCAGGCACAAGAAAAGTGGGCTTTGGAAGAATCTAAAAAATCAGGCTTAGAACAATAAAGGCACAAAATGAAAGAACTATGGGTAGAAAAATATCGTCCTAAAACAATAGATGGCTATGTGTTTAGAGACCAACATCAAAAAGAACAAGTAGAATCTTGGATTAAAGAAGGAACCATACCTCACCTGTTGTTAAGTGGTAGCGCAGGCATTGGTAAAACTACCCTAGCAAAACTTCTGTTTAATGAACTAGACATTAATGAATACGACATTATGGAGATCAACGCCAGTCGTGAGAACAATGTTGAAACAGTTCGTGAAAAGATCACAAACTTTGTACAAATGATGCCATGGGGTGATTTTAAAGTCGTATTACTTGATGAAGCTGATTATTTGACCCCAAATGCGCAGGCTATTTTGCGTGGAATGATGGAAGAATATGCTACAACTGCTAGGTTTGTACTGACATGTAATTACCCAGCACGTATTATTCCAGCTATTCATAGTCGTTGTCAAGGTTTTCATATTGAGAAAACTGATCAAACAGAATTCACTGCCCGTGTAGCAACTATATTAGTTGAAGAAAATGTTGAGTTTGATTTAGATACATTAGACACATTTGTAAAAGTAACCTATCCTGATTTGCGTAAGTGTATTAACATGGTACAGCAAAACGTTAGAGATAATAAACTGTTTGCTCCTGTTAGAGGCGATGACGGAGTAGCAGACTACAAAGTTGACATGGTCAAACTATTCAAAGCAGGCAAAATACAAGAAGCACGTAAACTGTTATGCGGTAAAGCACGTCCAGAAGAAATGGATGAGATTTATCGTTGGATGTATGACAACTTGGATGTGTTTAGTGATGATGAAGAGATGCAAGACCAAGCAGTTATTATTATTAAACAAGGACTAGTTGATCATACAATTTGTGCTGATGCAGAAATTAACATGAGTGCAACACTAATTAAACTGGCTAGACTTGGCAAATAAATTATATGACTAAGAAGTCAAATACTGCCAAAGGTGTTGATAGCTACGATAGTGAAATAGGCAACAATCTTGTTGCCTTTTTTAATAGAAATGTCACACAGTACCCAACAGAAGTTGGCGGACCTGCATTTGACTTAATTCCCGTACAAAAACAAAAAGACATAATGATTAATCATGCTAGGATGTATGCCCAGCAAGAATATAATCGAATAATGCAACTTGTAGAAGTTTTACAAAAACAAGCAAACGATATCAAACGCAGATTAGATGTAACTGATGCAGTACATTCAGCGGAATATCAATTTCAAATTGTGATGGGTCAATGCTACTGGTTAGTATGGGACAAGAGAAAACAAAAAACATTATTAGTTCATCACGGACCAACTGAATGGTCTAGTGGTCCTCCAATAGATTACGAATATCAAATTAAAGTAAAGTATATGGGCGATCATACGTGGATGGAAGTTGACAATGACGGCAATATTATAGGATAAAGTATGTGGCCATTTACTAAAAAACAAAAATATCAAGTTTATTTTAATTGCAATGAGTGGGCTATTAGAAAATATGCTCCTATTCAACCAGCAAAAAACTTTATGCCAAAGGCATTTAAAGAAATGCCTACCTTTTTACGTCAAGAAAAATATGCAAATGACAGTATTAAAACAGTTAAAACTTGTCCAGGCATAATTGATTACTGTAGTGCAGGGTTTGTTATACCAGCTTGGTGTGACATCGAACTAAATCCAACACCAGATGGTCGTCAAGTAATAGCACGTTACAGTCATCCAAAGTTTAACCACGCATACCATCCATCAGAGCAACTGCAAGATATACTATTAAACAAGTTTAGCGTTCGTACAGCAGTTAAATTAGATAATCCTTGGGCAATGTGGGCCGCAGAAGGCTACAGCTTAATGTATTTGCCTATGTATTATTATGATGACACACGTAATTGGGAAGCAGTACCTGGTTGGATTGATCAAGATGTGACTATGATCAGTAATCCAATCAATATTATGTTGAAAGAAGTTAAGCCAACGTTTATTAAAATGGGCGAGCCATTAGTTCAAGTTGTTCCTATCAAGCGAGAAGAGATAGTTGCTTGGACTGGTGACAATGAAGTAGTAACCAGAAAGAGGTTTAATGCTATGGCTTACTTACATGACATGTCGTTTAATGGCTGGATTAAACACATGCGAGAAAAAAAGTCCTACACCGTGGATGAGCACGATGTAGAACTTCCTAGAGAATAATTAATCTCCGTATATCTTTAAGATTTCTTTTACGGCGTCATGACGCTCAATATCTTTTTGCTCAAACTCCACTAATCCCACCCCCTTATGTGTGTTTGTTTTATTAAAGAGATTTAAAAAATCTAATAGGCCGTTTTCTGATGGTCTGTCGGCTTGGTGCAGGTCGCCTGTGACTGCCATCTTACTCCCTTCCCCTAATCTTGTAAGCAACATTTTCATTTGACTCGGTGTTGCATTTTGCATTTCGTCTGCGATGATGTATGCGTTCTTGAAAGTTCTTCCCCTCATATATGCTAATGGACTGATTTCTAAAACTCCGTCATCCATCATACCAGCAATTTCATGAGTAGTATAATACTCCTCAAAAACGTCAAAAATAGGCCTTGTCCATGGCGCCATCTTTTCGTTTAAAGTTCCTGGTAAGAATCCATGCTCTTCGTCCACGCTGACAGCCGGGCGTGTAATAACTATCTTTTCGACAGTTTTTTCTTGCAATGCTTTAATAGCCATTTGCACACCCAATAGAGTTTTACCCGTTCCCGCAGGACCGACGGCAAATACTATATATTTTCGTGGATTTTTTAGCAGTTCGATATAGTTTTCCTGCGACAAATTGCGAGGAATTATATGAACCTGACGGTTTTTCTTTTGATACTGTCTAATCTCAATGAGATTATTGTTCTGTGAACTATTACGTTCACGCTGTTTCGCTCTTGACAATGAACACCTCCTGTTAATCGCGACCTGCAACAGTATTTAAAACCCTGATAAAAATTCGTGCTCATATGCCCAAATTTCTTGCTAAATATTGATGAGGACAAAATTACCATGCCAGATATTATTGATATACTTAAAAACGTACAAGATATATATGCCGGAAATAACCATTTGGGTATCCTAAAAGACTTTGAACGAGTTTTAGACGAGTTGGATCTTTATGTATACGACAATTGGGAAGACGGTGAATTAGTAGAAGGACCAGTTGTCAATAGATATTCTGTGTCGTGCACCTTCATGTGGCAATCAGATAAGATGCCTGATCCAGAAGGTGGCAAGCGTTTGTTAGATTATGACTGTAAAGTATTGTACAAAAAAGACAAACTACTAGTCCCAAGAAAAATTACAACACCAGACGATTATCGTCCTGGTAGTAAAAAAGGTAAAATTGACGAAAACCCAATTTGGTTAGTAACAATTATGATGCCTAAAAAATTAATGCAAGACATTTATCAAGGTTATGTCAAAAAAGAAAATGACAAGATGGCTGACGATATGAAGATGGATACACAATCAGAAAATATTATGCCTGATGTTAATGCTCAACAAAATCAGGAGATGATGTAATATGTCTACGCAGTTGAACGAAGGCTTAAAGGCTAAAGAATTAGAATACTTAGTGTCTAATCTTTTTACAGTAGACACTTATAAAAGCAAAATGGGCGAAGACAGAGACGTTGCCGTTTTAAGTTTTAGAGTTAACGACCGTTTACCAGCAATTGACTTAATGGAGTTTATTGAACGTGGTTATGGTTATGTTTTAGACGCAGATATTAGTAGCGGTGAGGAAAGCGATGGTAAGTTTAGTGTGTTTGTTGAAGTTGAAAGAAACAAAAGACTTCCAGAGCGTATTGCAGAAATGTTAGGTGGCATCAGTCGCTTAACAGGTATTGACGACTGGCGTTATAGATATCACAAAGGTTGGAAAAGTAAAGACTTTACAGTAGAAAACATTACTGAAGAAATCCCTTTGGATCCTGACAGTTATGATACATTTTTACATGAGAACAAAGTACACACTTTGAAAACTTTTTTGAATCAAGCAGTATATGACGAGTTAGCAATACAGGAAAACGTTGTTACATTGTTTAAGCCTTTTGACAATACTATTAAGTTTGAACTTAAAGATATTGGCAATTATAAAGAAGTAATGGGAAGAAGTGACGAATCTGTCAAATTAGATGAACAGGCATTGGCAGAAACTGTTTTCATTAATAAAGTATTTGGCGACTACGAAGTTGTTAAGTTAGGTGAAAACTTTATGTTACGTAAAGATGATCAAGCAATATTGATCAAATTGATCTAAAGGATAAAAAATGAGTTTTGAATTTGATTTTACAAAAGAGAAGTTAGCAAAAATTATTCCAGGCAATCCTTATGTTGACCATTGGCATCATGCATTGAGTGAGATTCTTCCAGAATACGAAATTAATACACTTAATCGTGTTGCGGCTTTCCTAGCACAGACAGCACATGAGTCAGGCGGCTACAAAGCTCTAAAAGAAAATTTAAATTATCGTGCAGTAACCCTACGCAAAATATTTCCTAAATATTTTCCAACAGATGAACTTGCCAATGCTTATGCAGGCAAACAAGAAATGATTGCTAACCGTGTTTACGGCAATCGTATGGGTAACGGAGACGAATCAAGTGGTGACGGATTCCGTTACTGTGGTCGTGGTCTAATACAATTAACAGGTAAAGACAACTATACAGCATTTGCTGAAAGCATTGAAACACCTGTTGAAGAACTTCCAGAGTACCTAGCAACATTTGAAGGCGCAGTACAAAGTGCTTGCTGGTTTTGGGAAACAAATAACTTAAATCAGTGGGCTGATAAAGGCGACATTCTAACACTAACCAAACGCATTAACGGTGGCACAATTGGTTTAGAAGATCGTATCAAACACTACAACCACGCTATTCACGTTTTACACGGGTAATTGATTATGTGGCAGATAATGTGGATGATCAGTTTGATTCCATTAGGAGTATTAAACTGGATCATTAATTTAATTTTACTTGCTGGTATAACTGGTTTATTTGCAGGCTGGATTGGCAAGTGGATTCCATTTTATGGTCGCTATGCATCTATATTAAAACCAATCGGTATTGCTTTACTATGCGTTGGATTATTTCTTAAAGGCGGTTATTCAACAGAAGCCGCTTGGCGTGCCAAAGTTGCTGACTTAGAAGAAAAAGTTAAAGTTGCCGAGGAAAAGTCAAAAGAAGTAAACGTACAAATACAAACTAAAATTGTTGAAAAAGTTAAAGTTGTAAAAGACGTACAAATAGTAATCCAAGATAGAATCGTTGAAAAAGAAAAAATAATTGATGCTGAGTGCAAAGTAGCCCCAGAAGCAATAAGTATTCTAAACGATGCGGCAAAAAATGTAAAAGGAGATAAAAAGTGAAACGCTTATTAATCCTTTTACCAATAGTAATGTTAGCAGGTTGTTTATCAACTCCAGTTAAACGCACATTTCCAGAAGTTCCAAAAGAAGTTATGCAAGCGTGTCCTGATTTAAAAACTGTAGAAGAAGGAACAACTAAACTTAGTGAAGTGTTAAAAGTAGTAACAGCAAATTACGCACAATACCATGAATGTAAAATTACAGTAGATGCGTGGATTGAATGGTACACAACACAAAAAGATATATTTGATAGCGTCAAATAAGTTCAGAAAGGAGCGAACAATGGCAACGCAAGAAGAATTTGATAAAATGAGTGATTCAGAAAAGAAAAAAGAAGATTGGATGAATAGTAAGTGGCGTCCAATGATGGGCTGGATGTATATGTTAGTATGTACATCAGACTTTGTTATTTTCCCAATACTATGGAGTTTAGTACAAGTAGTTGGCGGTGGCCGTGTTGAAACACAATGGTCTCCAATTACACTACAAGGCGCTGGATTGTTCCATATGGCAATGGGTGCTATTTTAGGTATTGCGGCTTATGGTCGTACACAAGAGAAGTTAGGTGGTGCAAACAATGGAGGCATATCTCCAACACCAGCTCCTGTTACTCCGGCCCCAAGTTACACACCACCAGCACCAATTACACCAGCTCCAAAACCAATTGCAACACCAGTCGCAAGTCCTACTCCTGTAGCAACTCCTGCTCCAGTAGTAACATTATCAAGCAGTGGTAAGCCAATGCCGGCCCCACAAGTAGATGAACCTTTATAAGGAAAACAAAATGAAAAAATTATTAGCATTAGTGTTGGCAGCTTCTTTTGCATCTGTTGTAGTTGCGGCAGACGCTCCAGAAGGTGTCAAAACAAAACAAGTATGTAAAGATGTAATTGGCAAAGATAAACAGCCAGTTAAAAACAAAGATGGTTCTGTAAAACAAACTTGCAAAACTATTAAAGTACATAAGAAACACGAAGGAACAGCAGTTCCAGAAAAGGCTCCTAAGAAATGAAAAAGTTCCTTATTACTAGTTTAGTGGTTATGTCCTTAACTGGCTGTGCTAGTATTAAGGAAATGGTTCCTAGTTTTTGGGACGACAATCAAAGTAGAGCAATAGTTGATGTTAGACAAAGTGTAGCACAACTTGATTGTAAGCAAGAACATGCTCCGCAAGTTAAAAAAATCAAAGACCAATTACAATGGTTTGAGCTGTACTCACAAAGCAAAGGCTGGCGTCAAACTGACGTTGTCAAATTGATTAAGCCTATTCAAGACAGCGTGGATGATTTTTACAAACGTAGTTTGGATAAACAGGGCTCAGAAGGTTACTGTGAAATTAAAAAGAAAATACTAGCGGCACAAAGTGAAAAGGCGGCGTCTGCTGTATTGGGGAGATTCTAAATGATAGATAATTTATTCGCATTAGCACAACAAGACGGTCCTGTGGCTGAAAGAGCAAGACTTGCATTACAGTTAACAGAGCAATTTAATAAGGGCGAAATTGATGGAAGCGAGTATCAAGAACTCATGCGTGACTTAACACGTTTAGATGAAGTTAGTGATCAATCTGCCTCAATTGAAACTAAGACAATGTTAGTAACTGCCATTTATGCCGTAGCACAGTTAGCATAATAGGTTTTACTAACTTTCAAAAGGCAGCTTGACAGTTGCCTTTTTTTGTTATATAATTGTATTATGAAAGACTATTATAAAATTCTGGGTGTGCCTAAAACTGCATCTGATGATGAAGTTAAAAAGGCTTACCGAAAACAAGCAATGCAACACCATCCAGATAGAGGTGGTGATGAAAAAACTTTCAAAGAAGTTAACGAAGCATACGAAATCTTAAGCAATAAAGATAAACGTAATCTAGTTGATCAAGGAATTGATCCATTAAATCCTAACCAAGGTAATTTCCATAGACAAGGCGCAAATCCTTTTGAATTCCATTTTCATACTGGTAGTATGGAAGATGTGTTTAGAAATTTTGGATTTGGGGGATTTGGCAACTTCCAACAAGACAATAGGCCACGCAATAAGTCTTTGCACGTGGAACTTACAATCACACTAGAAGAAGCGTATACAGGTATTGATAAAAATATCCAAGTTAGATACGCTAATAAAACCAAAATTGTTAATGTGGACATTCCTGCTGGAATTGATCACGGATCTACGATACGTTATTCAGGACTAGGTGACGACAGTATTCCTGGCATACCTGCTGGAGATTTAACCGTTAGTGTGTTTGTACAAAGAAATCCTAGATTTGCCAGAGAAGGCCCAAATCTTTTAACAGACGTGACAATTGATTGTTTTGATGCTATACTAGGTACTAGTGTTAAAGTTACAACATTAGATAACAGAGTATTAGATGTAACTATTCCTCCTGGTACACAACCTGGAACTACATTAGGTCTAAAAAATGAAGGCATGCGTGACCAATACGGAAATATAGGAAGACTATATTTGCGTATAAGTGTTACAGTACCAGTCAACTTAGACAGCAATAAAATAAATTTGGTTAAACAACTTAAAAATTAATATGCTAAAAATTATATTACATCCAAATCCAATTTTAGAAGAACAAATGCCTGCATTTGAATTTTCAAATCCAGTTATGGATCCAATAGAATTGGAAAAACAAATGCTTGAAACAATGTACGCAAGTGATGGAATTGGACTAGCCGCTCCTCAAGTAGGGATCAAAACTAGAGTGTTTACTATGGGACACAGAGATATGCCAGAAAATAGTATGGCATTCTTTAATCCAGAAGTAGTAGATGCAAGTAGTGATTTGCTCGATGTAGAAGAAGGATGCTTGAGTTTTCCAGCAGTTTTTGTTAAAATTAAACGTCCTAGCTGGATTGTTGGTAAGTACTATACAAGTAGTGGCGAAGAAAGAACGGAAAGATTTGAAGGGTACAACTGTAAGTGTTTCTTACATGAGTTGGATCATTTAAATGGTATTAATTTTAAAGACAGACTTAGCCCACTAAAATGGGCTTTGGCAATCAAAAAATCTAAAAAGGTAAAAAGATATGCTTGAACCAAATCAAGAATTAGAAAGTATGTTTGAACGTGCGGTGCTTTTGGCACTGGAGCATAAGCATCAATATATCACGTTAGAACACTTTCTACACAGTATGGTTGACGATAGTAAATTTGGTCAAACATTGAGAGATTATGGTGCAAACGTAGACGAGTTGAAGGCTAATCTAGATCGTTACATTAAGAATGATCTAGTGTCTATTGTTTCTACAAATTCAAACACCAAACCTAAAAAGACAAACGGCATTGAACGTATGCTCAATAGAGCATTTACTCAAACGTTGTTTGCTGGTCGCACAACAATTGAACCAATTGATTGCTTCCTAAGTATCCTGCATGAAAAGAAGAGTCATGCAAACTATTTCCTAAAACTTGCTAAGATTGACAAAGAAGAGTTTGTCAAATTTGTTAATCAAGAACACAGAGAAATTGTTGAACAAGAAAATGGCGAAGTTCTAGAAAGTCGTTTAGACGCAGTTATTAATAATTTCTGCGTTAACTTGAATAACAAAGTCAAACAAAAGAAAATTGATCCAGTCATTGGTCGTGAAAAAGAGATTGAAGAAATCCAACTTGTACTTGCACGTAGACACAAATCAAACGTAATGATGATTGGTGATCCAGGTGTTGGTAAGACTGCTATTGCAGAAGGACTTGCACGTAATATTGTTGAAGGTAAAGTACCTAAGTTTATTCAAGATCATACAGTTTACACACTAGACATTAGTGCGTTACTTGCAGGTAGTAAGTATCGTGGAGATTTTGAAGAACGTTTGAAGACTGTGCTCACAGCAATTGACAAGAAAAAGAAAGCTATCTTGTTTATTGATGAAGCACACATGATGAATGGTGCTGGTGCATCAAGTGGTCAAAGTAATGATATGGCCAATATGCTAAAGCCTGCACTTGCTAAGGGCGGCTTTAAAGTAATTGCATCAACAACATGGGAAGAATTCCGCAAGCATTTTGAAAAGGATCGTGCGCTAATGCGTCGATTCCAACGTGTCGTTGTAGACGAGCCAAATGAAGAAACGGCAATTAAGATCCTTAAAGGTCTTAAGAAGTACTACGAAAAACATCACAATGTTAAAATTACAAATCAAGCAATTATTGACAGCGTTAAGTATTCTGTCAAATACATGTCTGATAAAAAACTTCCAGACAAAGCAATTGACTTAATTGACTGTGCCTGCGCTCGTTTCAAAATCCGTAACGAAGATGAGGGCGTTGTTGACCATGACGAAATTGTTTTTGAAGTAGCAAAAGTAACGAACTTGCCACTAGAACAAATTGCGGCAAAAGAAACTAAAGTGTTGCATGATTTGGAAGGCAGTTTAAAAGCTGACGTATATGGTCAAGATACTGCTATTGATACATTACTGGATAAGATTTATATTGCACAAGCTGGTCTAAAATCACATAACAAACCAGTTGGTAGTTTCCTATTTGTAGGTCCAACAGGTTGTGGTAAGACAGAAACAGCAAAAGTATTATCTGAAAAGATGGGCATTAAACTTGTACGTTTTGATATGAGTGAGTTCCAAGAGAAACACTCTGTTGCCAAATTTATTGGTGCTCCTCCAGGCTATGTTGGCTTTGAAGATAATGCTGGACAACTTATTACTACATTACAAGAACATCCAAACTGTATCTTGTTGTTAGATGAGATTGAAAAAGCTCACCCAGACGTTTCCAATGTAATGTTACAATTAATGGATAACGGATTTGTTACAGGCAGTAATGGTAAAAAGGCCGATGCACGTAACGCTATTATTATCATGACCAGTAACTTGGGCGCCGCTGACAGTGAAAAGAAGAACATTGGATTTGGTGATCAAAACAAATTAGGCGAAACTGACACAGCAGTAAACGCATTCTTTGCCCCAGAGTTTAGAAATCGCTTAGACGGTATTATTAAGTTTAAGAAACTTGAACATGGTGTTATGGTCAAAGTTGTTGATAAGTTTATTAAAGAAATGAACTCTTTGGTTGCTGACAAGAACGTGTTTGTACAATTAACAGACTCTGCTAAAGAATACTTGATCAAAGAAGGATTCAATCCTAAGATGGGTGCTCGTCCATTACAACGTGTAATTGATGATAAAATTAAGAAACCACTTTCACGTGAAATCTTATTTGGCAAACTTATCAATGGTGGCATTGTAAAAGTTGATTATACTGACAATTTAGAATTTAATTATTTGGATCCACTTCCTGTAATTAAAGAAGCAGATATAATTGAAGAAGACAATGTTACCCCTTAAAAGACTCAACACAAAAAAACTATTCTACAAAAGGTGGCTCTATAAAATCGTAGTTAAATGCGATGGCTTAGGCTACCTTCGTAGACATGGGTTGCCGGCGGTTACTAATTTACAGCCAAGACCTTCTCAAACAAACTCCTCTCATGCCTACTATTGGAGATATGATAGCGAAACAAAGGCTTTTGGTAATAAAACGAATTTGATTGAATTTGGTGTCTTTTTAGAAGAAGCATTAAGCAAATATCCTAATCAAATTAGAGTAGAGGGCGATCATTGTGGGATTTTTACTAATTCTTTAGAGCTGATAGAGCTTATTGAGAAAAAATACAAAAAGTATGTAATAGAAATACACAGCCCAGTTGATGATAAGATTGCAGGATTTTTAGGTAACAACAAGAATAAAGTAGTATGCAACGAGTTGCCATACGAAAATTACAGATTCAAAGTTTATTTTAAAAATGGTGTAACATTATCTGACACATTTAAGGGTGGATTTTTAAAATGGGCAGAGAAATTTGAAGATGGCAGAATACATTTGCCACAAGGTACACGTAGAGTACTAGAAGGCGATCACCCATATTGTTATGGGCAGTACTTTTATGCTAAGGATAGCAAAATTGCCAGTATGGCTCTAATGTTTATGGGCGATTATTTGAACAAAACTGAAGAGTATGTTTTAAAGACTGAAATTGCTTAAATACTAGACTATGCCAAAATTAAGCGAAACATTACAATTTACAGTTAGACAAGTTACTAGCGGGTCAGTAACATATGAGCCAACAACAATAGGTCATCCTGTTGGCGACTATACATACTACAGTGACAAAGTAAAAGGTGATGGGTTCTATCTTGGTCATAAAGGGCTTCATACTGTGACTTATAGCCCAAATACTATGGTTGGTTCTGTGAACATGCAAGGAACACTTGCAACTGACCCTGTAGAAGCTGATTGGTTTGATATCCCAAACACGTTGGATACATTTAACAACGAGCCAAACAGAGTCACTTATCACAATTTTAGTGGGAATTACGTGTGGATTCGTGGGAAAATTACTATTTCTCGCGGTGTATTCACAGGAATTCTGTACAATCACTAATTAACACTCCGTTACAATTAAAATAAATACACGATAGAATACTGTCGTGAGCTTTCTTGCGCTTCAGTTGATAAACCCACAGGTCAGAATATTATGCTTTTAACAGAATTTTTTAGTAAAAATGTAGATGCGGAAAAAAGGGATGATAAGGATGAGGATCTTTTTAAGGATCTTATGGCTTACATTCTTGATGATGACGATATCTACAAAAAACTAATGTTACCAATTATTGATCAAACTAAGAAAGACCTTGCCAAGAAAACATACAAAAAGAATGAAGCATTTAAGCCGTACTTAGAATTGATCAAAAAAGCCTGTCTTTCTTTTTATAAGAAAAATGAGTTAACAGGCGACCCAAATAAACTATTCCCAATTCGAGCCAGAGTCAAAATGGCCAAACAGCTCGCAGAAATTAATCGCGAAGGATTGTCTAAAGATGAGACTAAAAGAGCTGTTTGAGGGTGGCTGGGACACAGTTAAAACTCAAAACACACAACTTAAACCAGCAATAGTCAAAGCCGCTTTGAATGTAGTGGATCAGTTTGTTGTTGATTTTAACAAGTACAATCAATCACAAGGCATTCCACCAATACAACGAGGAAGGCCAACAGGCAGTACTGCATATTACGAACAAGACTTAGAAGAAAATCCAGATAATATTTACGGTGATGTAGACTTGCAGATGATTGCGCCAATACAACAAGGCGCTACTAACGCACAGTTTACTACTTATTGGAATGATTTAACAGACAAGTTTGCTAAAAGCGGTAGTGTTAACTATGTTGATACTAGCGAAAGTAAACCAGGTCACCCAATTGTACAAGTTGGCAGAGATGACTTTGTGCAAGTAGATTTTATGTGGCACCCAGGAGAATTAGCAGAATGGGGTGCGGCACGTGTAACTCCAGAAAGAGGTGTTAAAGGCTTATTAATGGGCAACATGTTTAGTGTATTAGGAGAATTACTAGACATGAGTATACAACACGCAGGTGTTCAACTTAAAGTAATTGACAACCAGCACGTTCCGTTTAGTAAACAAAAAGGAACACAAGTTATAACTGTCTCAATTAATCCAAAAACATTTGTATATGATATTTTTGCATACGAAGCAAAACAATTAGGTATACAAAATCCTCAAATTGACTCATTACTAAAACAATTTCCAGGAAACAATACAGAAGATGTTAAAATTGCAACATTAGTGAATGCTGTTAAAGGATTTGCTCGTAGTGTTGAATTAAATGGTATGTTTGGAAATGGAGACTTTGCTAACTTTGATAGTGCAGAAGATTTTTTAAATAAATTTTTAGCACGTTACGAAGAAAAAGCACAAATTGATATTGCAGGTAAAAAGCGAGACAAGGCGCAAACACCAGATGCAATAGCACGTGCCAATGCAGATAGAGAAAAGATTCAAAAGGGTCTAGATATGGTTAAGGGATTATTCTAATGCGTATTACTGAATTGTTATTTGAAAGTGGTAAACGTCTTGCAAGTCAAGGTGTAGAAGTTTCCCGTGTAAACAAGGAAGATTTTCTAGCCGCTAAAAATGTTTTAAATCCTGTTTTAAAGAAAGCAGGCATTAAGGCAGGTTGGACTGCTGGCGGTGCTGGTAGCTTTGATCCAGAACACGATTACGGTGGTGGCGGAAGAGACGACAGTGGCGACATTGACATTATGATTGACCCAAACGAATTGGTAAAATTGTTCCCACCAAATGTTGAAGCATACAATGCCGCAAGTAAAAAACCAATTGGTCCAAAAGCAATGGCAACAGCCATGGCAGATCCTGCTAAAAAAGCAAAGATTGAAATGAGTGCAAGCAAATGGTCGCTGGCAACTTATATGACAAATAACGGATTCACAACTGACCCAGGAACATTAACTGTTGAGTATGGTTATAATGGCAAAACATTTTCAGTTGATTTAATTATTAGACCACGTAACGCATGGCCATTGCACACACATGATTTTGCAACTGATCCAAAAATGCGTGGCGGTGATTTATGGACACAAATGTATCCAGTGCTTGCTAAACTTGCAAGCCAAAAAACTTTTGTAGATCCAAAAACAGGCGAAGAAAAAGGTAACTTACAATTCAGTCCAGATAGAGGATTAGTAGATAGAGATACTGATAAAGTTATTGCTATCGATAAAGGCGACATAGCTAAAATACTTTTACACCCACAAGCAACTGCTAGAGATCTAGCAAGTATGACAGGGATACGTAATGCACTAGCAAAACAGCCCCAAAAGTTGGCGCAACTTCCCCAACAACAAACACAATAAATACGTATTATGAACTTATTTGAACTATTTGCTTCGCCTAAAAAAGCTATTATGGAAGGTATCGACCATCCAGAAGACCTTATTATCTCTCAAGGAAGCAAAGGTGCAGAAAGAGTTCTAAAAGATTTAGCAAGTTTAGAAAAAGATCCAAGTACAGTAAGTATCAAATGGGACGGGTTCCCAGCAGTTGTATTTGGCAGAGATAAAGCAGGCAACGTTGTATTCATGGACAAACACATGTACGACAAAGTTGTCAAAGGCACCATGGATTTCATGTCCATTAAAGATTACGATGCAAGTCGTGAAGCAAATAGAACAAACTTGTGGGATAAAGAATCAGTACTACGTCCTGCACTAGAAAAAATTATCCCCAATGTACGTGATCAATACTGGATGGGTGACCTAATGTGGACAGGTACCCCAGAAGTTGAAGAGGGTTATTTTTCTTTTAAACCAAACACAGTTAAGTATTTGGTAAAAATTGACGACACACCAGGTCGTGGAAATACATTAAGTGATCAAATTGCACGTAGTATTGGCGGCATTGCAGTACACACGTTTATACCAGGATTAGGTCAAGCAGACCAGCCACTTGTTGGATTAAAAGGTCTAGCAGATGATTCAGGTGTGACATTTTTAGTTGGTGAAATGAAGGACAAGCCTCAAGTTAAGGTTGATCCAAAAGTATTTGCAGTAGCACAAGCAACGTTGGCAGAACATGGTCAAGCAGTTGATAAATTTTATAGCGATTTAACTGCTATGAAAGGAAAGTCAGTTGTAACTGCAATGGGCCCATTCATTACACGTATGTTAGAAGAGGACGATATTAGTAATAATATTGTTCCGCGCTTTTTAGAATTTTTAAGAGAACGCCTAAATGATACTGCCGCGGCTAAAATGTTAGGCGCAAATCAAGATGGATGGCTGTATCAAGAAGATGGCGGTGGTCCAGGATTATTAGGTGTATGGTCAATTTGGGCAAGCATAGTTGACTTAAAGAATAGCATTAAACAACAAATCGACACATTCCAGCAAGGTAGTGAAATCATTGCTATCACTGATGGATTAAATGCACACGAAGGCTATGTGTTTGGTGCAGGCAAAGACAAATTAAAATTAATTGATCGTTTAGGATTTAGTCGTGCTAACTTTGCTAAACATCGTGTACCAGAAGAAGAGATTGCTGAAAAGAGTAAAATGCCTTTAGCAGTATTTTGTTTTGGACGTATGAATCCTCCAACAATGGGTCACGGTCTTGTAATGAATAAGACAATTGAGGATGGCGGTCAAAATTCTTTTATCTTCTTAAGTAACAGCGTAGGCAAAGATGATCCATTAGATCCTACAACTAAGTCAGCATTCATTCAACAAATTTATCCTAATACAAAAGGCCACATTGTAACAGACTTTGTACAAAGTCCAATTTATGCGGCTAATTGGTTATACCAAAAAGGATTCCGCAACATGGCGTTTGTTGCAGGCAGTGATAGACTTGGCAAAGAAAAAGGCAGTATTGAAAAAATATTAACTAGTTGGAATAGCGGTCCAATTCGTAGTACTGATCCAGCTGGTGCTCGTGATCACGTTGTCATGAAATATGTAAGTGCAGGTGCTAGAGATCCAGAAAGCGAAGGCGTAAGTGGCTTTAGTGGTACCAAAGCAAGAAAGGCTGCTGAAGATGGTGACGAAGCAAAGTTCCAACAGTACACTGGTATTGGCAACAACATTGTTGTTAATGGAAAAACACTTTATCAATCAGTGAGAGAAGGTTTAGGTATCAAAGACCAACCTGCACAACAACAAGCTCCTGTACAACAACCAGTACAAAAAGCACAGCCAACACAAGTAACTAAAAAAGTTCCAGGACAAGCACCTATGAAAAACAATCAAACAATGCCAATGGAAAGTACTTTGCGTGATAAAGAAGACTTGCAAGCAAAACGTAGAGCATTGCAAGATATTCAGATGGATCCGCACACTCACAAAGATCCAGAGTTATCAAAAGAACTAATTAGAAGAAGACATGCATTAGAACGTGAAGCAAAAAATCGCGGACTAGCAGAATCAATTATATATGATTTAGATGCAACAATATTAGAAGCATCTAAAAAGAAAAAAGGCAGTTGCGTTAAAGTCAAAACAGAAGGTTTAGATTTAAATCAAATACAAGAAAGTTATGACAATTACCTTGCAAAAAAGAATGGAAAAAAGATATGAAAATTAGACAAATTATTTCAGAAGCCAAAGTCACAACTAAAGTTCCAACATCAAAGCCAAGAAACTTTGTAGCTAAAAATGCTATTCAAAGTGGCGCAGGTGTGCATAAGGATAAAAAGAAAGCTGCCAAACAAGGTGACGTAAAACATAAAAATAAAGAAATAGCCGAGGGTGCGCAGACGATTTCTGAAATCAAAAAAGGTCAAAAGGACAGTAACGGATTTACTAAGTGCTGGCCAGGCAAACACGCTGAAGGTACCAAAAAAGGTAAAAACGGCAAACCAGTACGCAACTGTGTGCCAAACGAAAATTTAGATGAAGGTGCAGAGTTTGGTTCGTACTATAACGAAAAGCTGGCCCAAAAGGTATTTGATGAGAATCCAAATCTTAGTACATCTGGTCGTGCAGAAGAATTACTAGATGCAGGATTCAAAATTGCTGTGTTAGATTTAGGCAAGAAGCAAGCTCAAGGAATATTTGGTTACGATGAAGATTTCCCAAGCGACTTTGTAAGTTCTTATAGCTATTTGCAAAAACAAGGACAAACTGAAGGATTTGATAGTACAATTGATTCTGTTAAAACAGCAGTAGGTAAGGCTGCTAATAAAGTTGGGGACACACTAGCAAATGCACTCCCAAAAGAAATGAGACCAATGGATAATCAAACAGCGGCCAATTTTTCAGCGAACATTGCGACCAAACCAAAATTAACAACTAAAGAAAGTGTTAACGAAGCTAGAAATCCAGACTTAATGAGTCAAAGTGAATACGACGATATGGAACAAAATGCAATGGATTATATAAAACGTGACTTTAAACGTCGTGAGATGGAACACGAATTAGGTCACGAAGATCGTGGAATGTATTTTGTTGTGATTGCTAAAAATGGCAAATGGGAATACACTAAAGCACAACCTAGACAAGAAGGCATGAATGCCGCGCAACGTGTAATTAATTCTTTACACGCAAAGTATCCAAGTATGCATTTGGGTATGATGGGGCCAGATGGCAAAGTATATAATCATGGCAAGGGTAGATAATAATGGATAATGATAAACTACAAAAAGCACTTAAAGTAGCATTTGCAAGCGAATTTAGTTTTTATTTAAAAGCTCACAATTTTCATTGGAACGTAGA
>JACCED010642880.1_pt1 | contig 50721 bp, 32 predicted proteins | sample 7455021 | NCBI WGS metagenome assembly JACCED01 (sample SAMN15323456, study PRJNA562643) | freshwater metagenome | isolation source: river surface water | place: USA:Blue River Watershed | collected 2017-08-19
GGTGTCATAATTATTTACAGATACAAAACTTACTTAAAGATTTTTTGAAATATATTGTAATCACGCAAAAGAACGAACAGTTTAATATGAGTAATAGAACAGATGATGATTTTGTTGGACATCACAACGCGGGTAGACGCGCAATGTATGCTTCGAATATTCAAGGAAGGACAATTGTGAATGCGATTACTGGCATTACATATCCTGGATGGAAGGTCGGAAGTCTAGATGAAAATCGGTTGTGGAAGGTATGCGATGCAAGAATGAGAAATGGAAGTGGTGAGCCTCAGTTTTATTTTTATGATTCGCCTGAACAAGCAATGAAGCATCGTCGTGTAACGTATGACCAAGATGTCATTGATGCATGGCATTATCGTGTTGATAGAATTGTAGCGGAGGATCACGAACAGTAGTAAGTTTTTATAATAACAATAACAATAATAATAATAATAATACATCATTTCGATGAATTATTATTCAATATCTCAAATACTAAAACAAGACAACCAATGGATTACTGTTCTTCTTCCATATCAACATTCGTAAACTCAATAAATAACCTCTTTGTCTTATTCATGTAAAACTCGCGCGATTCAGAGTATTCGCGCAACCGGTCTCTCACTGCATCCAATACAAATCGACTTGAAATATCATCGTCAGATGTTTTGTATTCACTTTCCTTACCACCATCGTTGGTATCTTCTCCATGATGTGACCGTCCACTATCCTTCGAAGCCTTCTTTTTATTCATACGAGGAACAGTATATGTCCATTTTCCATAAATGTTCACTTTCTCGGTTTCATCATCATATACTACCTTTGTGGCATCAAACACAACAAGAGACTTTGGAGGAAACCCCTCTGACTCAAGCTCAACCTCTGTTATTTCATCCAACTTCTCAAGAAAGTCCTTCGTGCGAATATATGACTTAATATTTGCAATAATATCACGATTAATCTTTACTTCATTCTTTCCATCATTGTTACTTGATTCGCTATTATCACTGTCACTATCACTATCACTGCCACGGCCGCTTTCATTATCACTGCCGCTTTCATTATCACTGCCACTACCGCTGTCATTCGCATGATCCCTATCTCGTTCGCCTTCACTTTCACTTTCACTATCATATCTTTTATTTGAAATCTGTGTGTTTGACTCCAACTCTACAAATACCGATGGAGTTAAAGACAATACATATTTTGCATCCAATGACAAAGAAGCCCCCATTTACTATAAATACATTCTACATATTGATTATATCAAACAAACGCACTCCCTGCAACCACATTTGCATCATCATCCTCATCGTCACTTGCACTATTATCGCCGCCGCCACCTCCGCCTCCGACATTCACGACGTCGTCATCCCCTTCATTATCTGAGTTCTCAACCTTAAGCACATATTTGTCTAAATAGCGATATATTCTACTAATGTCCAACTTTGTTATTTCATAATTCTCCAACATAGAATGAATCGTATCTTCGTTATATTTGTTTCTTAGACTAAAGAAAAACGAAAACAAATCCTTCTGGTCCATCGAAAGCTGCAAACACAAGTTCTGAATGAAAATGGAATTGTTATATTCCGTACTATACTTCGTGAGTACCTTCGTGAATCGAACCTCGGTCGGATTAAACTTCGGCTTCTTTCTAAACCTCTCGTGATACAAATGATTATTATAGAATGTCTTGATGAGAGAACTCATCTCATTAAATAGCCAAATCTGCTTCTGAAATGTAATTCGGTCAATATAATCCGCTAAACATATATTATCCAACAATGTCTGATAAAATGGGATTGAAGTAGACTTCGGCATTTTCCCCAACACCTCAATTATATTTTCATGCCACAATAACCCAATAATTGTGCGGTCTGTCTCGTTAATCAAAGCATTATGCTGCGAGATCGAGTACGGATGATTTATCAGTTTCTGCGTAATCTTCTTACTATCCTCATTATACGTTTTCGGCTGAAATATTGCATGAATAATATTCGACTGCAGAATTGATTGTTGCTTATAATACATATTATGAATCGATGCCAACTTTCGCAAGTCACTCTGAATAAAGTCAATTACATTCTTCTTTAAAGATGCGTCTATCGCCGGCATTGTAAGATCAATTAACTGTGTGATTTGAGAGGGGGATGGCGACTTCAGTTCATATGTATAACATACCTTCATCAATTCCTTTATCTTCTTGTCAATATGGTAATTACCTATACAGATAATTGGATTCATTGTCACCTCCTCCTGTTTTTGCTTCTTTGTCTTCTTAGGTCGAATCAACTTAATGAGAGAATTGATACCGCCCTTGTCTCCATTATTCATACCATCTATTTCATCCATAACAATAACGATCTTTTGTGCCTTTTTCTGAAAAACGGACATTATATTCTTATCTGAAATGTTGTGCTGTGTAATTGTTTCAATAATAAACTTGTTTCGAATATCACCTGCATCGTACTTGATGACATCATAGTTTAATTGTTTTAACATACGAGTTACAAACTCGGTCTTTCCTGACCCAGGATTTCCATAAATATAAATGCCGCGTTTAAATGTTAAGTCCTGCTTTTTCTCTTGGAACGCCTCGAGAAATAATTTGATACTTTGGTAGATATGGTCACGATTTAACACCTTGTTCACATCAATCATGTCCATCTTATTTGTTTCACTTTGATTCTTGTTAATTACATACTTATATGAATGTATATTTATGTATATTTATCGCTTTCAAATTATTTTCTATCTCTATAGTATATCTAACGCACTCGCATAAATTATCATCTTACAATGACATTCAGTGAACTTGGCAAGATATTTGCTCCCCTTGATAAGGACTTTTGCCTTTACTTTTACTTTTTCTCTATTTTCTGTTTCATCGTGATTGTTGTTTTTGTGATCTTGTTCTTGTTTATGATTATTCGTTCCTCAGGCAAGATTTCGGCTCTTCCACTTGGATATATGATTAGCGCTATTTTAGCATACGGTATTATGTACTTTCAGTTTCGTCTTCTTTACTCGATGTGCTTGACTAGTGGAATGAAGAGCGGAAGCATTCTTCCCGGAAGTGCCGCCGCTACCGCCTCCGTAGCAAACTCACTTCCTTCCCATTCAGCCGCCTCTTCTGCAATCCAAGCCCCTGCTCCTTTTGGAGGAATGTTTACTTCTGAGTAAAGAGAGATGACAGAACATAGTACCTCAATTTAGGATAAATACAGATATCATATTTATCCTAAATGAAAAAAAGAGAGAATAACATTATCCAATGCACAAGTCGGGATTCGAGTTTACATCAATTCCATCCCATGCAATTCCGCTATTCGGTGGCATGTTCACATAGTTTAGTGTCTTTGCCCATCGCTGCTTTTGACATAACCCCTGCGCCCCTTTGTATATATCCCCTTCAAAACTCACACTTCTTGGAACGTTATTCGTTTTTCCTGTAAGACCGTGAACATCGACGCAGTTATTGCTATTATCTTTTACCCAGTGGTCGGGGCATTCGGCGTAAAAAGGCGGCCATTTATTTGAGTTGTTTGACTTCCACATCAAGTATCCCATGGAAATAAGAGAGAGGAAGAGGGCAATAAACATCAGTATAAGAGAGATTCTTTGTATGTTTAACCCGCCAAATACACTTCCATTCATATCACTCGATGATGCCACGGATGCTGATGTTCCAGAAGACCCGATTGATCCAGTTGCACTCGTAGTTTTATTAAAGAAGTCCATGTTACTTGTTGTTGTTGTTGTTATTGTAGCGAATGAATTACTCTTCTTTGTGTAGGGACTACTTTTAGTAATATGTATGATATATATATAGTTAAAAAATATATTATATATAAGTAAAAATGAATCAAAATACATACCCGGATACAACATTTATTGGTAATCCTAAAAATGGCAGAGTAGATATAATAACACCATCATCACAGGATCAGTTTGCAATGTATGATAAAATACCTGTTCATCAATGCGTAACATACAGAGACGCGTTAAGTGGTATCTGGGAGGATAGTGTTCTCTCGAATGCATTTTTCAGCAAGGAGAACATTCAAATTATTCAGAACGGGATTCGTGCCGGGGTTTATGCGAAATCAAATGGGAAGTATGTTATTTCAGAACAAGACTGTGATACATTGAAGATTATTATGCGAAGTATCTTTCTTCAACATGCAACACATCAACCTGGGAATATTCGTGACCAGATTAGCGACCTGAATGCGCTTGTGCTTGATTACTGTATTCCGAAAATATATGGTGAAGCAGAAGGATATATTCACTACAAGAGAGATGTTAGCAATATGTATACTCCCATCTCTCATCCAAGCTATTCTGATTATAAACATAAAACCCTCGAACTTAAACCGTGGTTTTAACGTATACACCATATGTGAATGGGTATCGAATGTAATTTGATATACTTGGACCGTGATATACTTGGACCGTGATATACTTGGCCCGTGATATACTTGGACCTTGGTATACCTGGCATATATATTATGTTATTGTATAATATATATACTACTTATATCATGTCGTCATCGGTCGACGCAAAAAAGAATAAGTTACGAGATAAATCATCGAATAGCCGACTTAATTCTATACGAAAAACGACAGAAAATGTCGAGAGGTTATCATATCCAACCGGTTATAGTAAGTATACATGGGAGAAAAATACAATATCAACAGCACTAACAAAAAGTCGAAACAAAGGGTCAGTTGTTCCTCCAAAATCCACCGCATATTATCCGATGCCAACTGAACTTACAATTGACACATATTCTCTCATTGGAACATATTCATGGAAAACGCCGCCATACACATATGTAGTTGAATATTTGGTTGTTGGAGGTGGCGGAGGGGGTGGTGGAGCATATAATAACGCCGGAGGCGGAGGTGGTGGCGCAGGACTTGTATTGACAGGGACACTGAATGTATATCCCGGTGTTACATACACAATAACAGTTGGTGATGGCGGGGAAGGCGGAACTGGAACTGCAAATGTTGGTTCTACGAATGGAATTGGTGGAAGTAGTTCAGTATTTGCAACCATTGTTGCAGGAGGCGGAGGTGGAGGATACAATCGGTCATACTCTCCCGGTGTGTCGGGGGTTGGAGGAAATGCTGCATATTATTTAACTGCCCCGACAGGTGGTGGAGGTGGTGGTGGCGGAGGCGGTGGTGGCGGCGGTGGAGGTAACTCATCAGCAGGTGGGATCAAATCATTAACTACTGGAGGTGCTGGTGGTAGCGGAGTTTCAAGTATTATAAGCGGGGTATCAGTGACATATGGACAAGGAGGTCGCGGTGGAAATGCAGGGTCAATTAACAATGGAGTTGCAAGTATTCCAAATACAGGAAATGGAGGTGATGGCGCTGGTGCTGCATCTGGAACAGGAGTTGCCGCTAGAAAAGGTGCATCAGGTATTGTTATTATTCGATACCTCAAATAAAAAATAGGTAACAACACCTTTAATTACTCCTTCTTTGCCTTCTTTGCCTTCTTTGCCTTCTTTGCCTTCTTTGCCTTCTTTGTCTTCCTTACTCTTGCTTGACAATCATCTTTCTTACAACCTTCTTTACAGAAGCAACCTTTACATTTCCGGACACCTTTTCAATAGATGATTCGTCTCTACTCTTTGTACTCAACCATCGTTGATATTCCACATGAAGTTCATTCAAGTCTCGAATCCACAACTGCTTTTCACTCGTATGTAACAAGTCATTATACTCTGATGTCTTTGCATCTCGCTCCTTAAGTAGTCGCGCGACATTCTCCTCAGTAACACTATCCATTGCCATCTTCAAAAGATATTTGAACTCTTCATCTCCATCCACCACATCAAACTTCATCTGCTTCAATGTATTGATTACTACACTATTTCCCTTTCTTCTCAGATCAAGAGAGTCATTCAATATACATGTGATGTATCTCGCACGGTTCGATAAAAGAACCATCTCCTTACGCAACTCGTCCAACATCGCATTCTTTCGAAGTGCATAATATTCCATACGAACGTCATAATAGTCTCGTATAATCTCGTAAATATCTGCATACTTCTTCAACTTTTCCTTACTGTCAAACAAATGCATATTCGTAGTAGACTGCGTTGTGTACAACTTAAGTAACTTCTCCAACATGTTACATCCAGGTTCACTTGCCGCCTTCTTCTCATAATCCGCAACAGAGATACTTGAGGTAAATGTAATCGTAAAGTCAACTACTGTATCAGTTGACATATCAGAATACTCCTTTATAACCGCAGGTATCGTCGTTTCTTTTCCATCCTTGTCCTTCTCTTTTACCGATTCCATTAATGCCTCAAGATGTTGTTTAAAGTCGTCGGTCCAATAACCAACTGGAAGTTCAGTTACACGGATTTTCTTGTCATTTATCACCTCATATGTACCCTTTATCAGATACTTGGTCGGTGTTGCCTTTTCAATTGTACCCTTGAAGCCTTGGTAATATGGATCGATCACCTTGCTTACAGACACCCCATCATCATTCGCTAGCATTTCTTTCACATACTCAATAATATGTATCGGGTTATAACACATAATATCTGTACTGAATCCTGTTCCAATACCTTTTGAACCATTCACCAAAATCATAGGAATAATTGGTACATAGTGAATTGGCTCAACCGTGAGACCATCATCATTCAAGTAGGTTAACACTTTGTCATCCTCCGGACGGAATATCAACCGCGTTAGTTTATTAAATTGCGTGAAGATATATCTTTCACTTGCAGAGTCCTTGCCTCCTTGAAGGCGTGTATTATGCGTAATTGTAAAGTCTCCTAGCAGAAATCGTTCATTCTTGTCAATATTCCATCCACAAAATGGTCCTTGTCCTATACTTTTCACGGTGATATTATGGCTATAAACACAGTTTCGTAGATGATGAATTGTGTGTATTTTTTTTCGTTCAACCTTTACAGGGATCTTATGAATTGTATTTCCGGTAATGGCCAACGTTAGGATTGTATTCGATGTATTGTATATTTTTGCTCTAAACCCGAGTGATCCTGCAATTACTCTGAATGATTCTAGAATATGTCTTCTTACAACTGCCTGTGAAATCTCGTATCTATAACTATTTTTCTGTTGTTTAAGCGTTCCGTCAGTGTCAATAAATCCTGCTAATATCTTCAAACGGACATCTTCGGAGTTTACGATGTAATCGATTGGTACATGATCAGACATATCATTACATTCTTCACGAATACATGACTGGTTTGCATGACCAAGCCATGCACCCAAAATATATGGGTCAATTGGAACATCCTTTTCATCCCATTGAACAACTGACGAATTGATAACGCCCTTTATGTGTTTCTTAGCACTACTAGGAAGTGCAAGGTATTGTTGCACATTGATATCAAATACATTATTATCGTCGATTGTCTTTGAAAACTCTACCATCTCTTTATATGCATCATCTTTGCTTACAGAAGACCGGTCAGTTCTTACATTTTTATGTTTTACGCTTTTGGATGCATCATCAAAGAAGCTCATACTCCAACAGTTTGATGACTTTTTCCAATATATTGACTTATGGCCACTAAATGACACAGTGAGAATATGGTGACTATTTACAACATATGAATCCATATTTCCATTCGTGACTTCATACATTTCATCAACCCCCTGCGTCAACTTTGACACAATCCTGCATTCCCCATCATCGCCAATCAACATATCATTTACCTTTATGTTTTTCGCTTTTTCAATACTACCATTCCACAATAATACTGGGGTTTCTGGGTCAATACACCCAAATTGCCCATTCGGCTCAAATATATTGATATTATTGCTACCTACAAATGTTTGTGCCATACCTACGATTGCACCATTCAGGCTTGCCTCGCCATGATGATATCCTGAATGCTCTGAAACATATCCACTGAACTGCGCCACCTTTATTTCCGTCTTCAACCCCTTCTTAAATCCCGCATACAGAATCTTTCGCAACGATATCTTAAGCCCATCCATCACATTCGGAATCGAGCGATCACAATCATACTTCGAAAAATGAATGAGTTCTCTACTAATAAACTCTTCATATGAAACAGACGGCTTCATCGTATCCAAGTATGCATCACGAGCATATCCAGATAACCATGTTTTGCGATCATCCGCGCGTTTTTTGTTAAACACCATATCAATTGCATCGTCGCTTTCCTGCCCGTTATGCGTAAACCCCACAATTTTCTTTCTTTCAAAGTACTCCTTGAACTCTTTACCAGTACTTGTACCTAACCCTTTATAATACTTGATATTCCACCCATTTGGAACAACTGAAGAATGCGACCCTCCTTCCTGAGAGGGCGAATTGTCTTGCTTCCATTGTTCAAACTCGCCTTCATTATAAAACACACGCTCTTGGGTTCCCTTCTTTGCCTTGATAATCGGAGTATTCATAAATCCAATAAATCCAGGGATCTCCGCCAATGTTGGCCATTCAGACTGAAACAAGTTAATACCGAGTCCTTTGATATGCGACCCATCCAAATCCTGATCCGTCATAAATAACACTTTGCCATATCGCAGCCGTGTCGACACATCATCCGCCGTATACTTGCGACCATTTTCCAGTCCAAGAATCTGTTTTATCTCCGATATTTCATGATTCTCCGAGATGCGTTTCGTGGTCTCACCGCGAACATTGAATATTTTCCCCTTCATTGGGTACACACCAATATAATTGCGATCTTCTTTTGTAAGTCCTGATACGATTCCTGCCTTCGCTGAATCACCCTCACAAAAGATAATCGTGCAATCCCCCGACTTATCAGTTCCTGCATAGTTCGCATCAATCAACTTCGGGATACCACGAACCGTTTTTACTTTTGTTCCATCGGTCTTCTTCGCCGCCTTGGTATCTTTGACTTCAGTGAGCGCGCATGCAGCCTCCATTACACCCATCTTCGCCAACTTCTCAATAAACTCATCGCTTACGCTGCATGTCGAACCGAAATTGGACACCGCCGTACCAAGTTCGTCTTTTGTCTGACTTGAGAATGACGGATTTTCAATATCACACCGAAGAAACAACATCAACTGTTCTTTGATTGTATTTGGTTTTACATCAACCTTTTTCTTTGTTTTAATAAGTGCAGCCAGTTTACGCACAATCTGATTCACAATATATTCGACATGTTTACCGCCACGTTGTGTATAAATACCATTCACAAATGATACATGACAGAACTCGTCAGTTGGGGTCAAACATACGACATACTCCCACCTAGGATTTGGGGACTCATATATACGTTTTACTTCTCCCTTTCCTCCAATATATAAGTCAACATACTGTTGAAAGTGCTTCACTGGTACAATTTCTCCATTATATTTTACCTTGACTGTCTTGTCAGTAACTGCCGCAATATCATACACTCGCTTCATAAATAACGCCAGCATATCCGGTGTAAGGTTATTTCCAGGGCATCCAAATCGTGCATAGTCCGGTCGAAATGACACCTTAGTATATGGCTTCACCTTTGACTTGGTAATACTCGGCGGATCGATTCTTGTCAGATTGTCATGAAACTCCTGTGTATATTTTAATCCACGAGTATGGTCAACTGTTTCAATTCGTCCCCAGACTGACCAGATAAGAACAAGCTTGAATCCGAAGCCATTCTTACCACCAACAATCTTCTCTTTTTTATCTTCATCATAGTTAGTTGAGGTACGAAGATGGCCGAAAATCATCTCAGGAATCCAGAGTTTATGTTCCGGGTGTTGAGCGACATCGATACCATCTCCATCATTAAGCAGTGTGATTGTTCCATCTTCCTTTGATATCTCAATTTCGATATTCGTAACCTGAAATGATGTTTCACTGGATTTAAGAGATTGACGGATAACGTGGTCGCGACAGTTCACAAGGCCTTCATCAAATAATTTATATAGACCAGGGACATATGTGAATGGTTTGCGAACCATTTTATGTGTATCTAGAGTATTTCCTTCAATTACATAATCGATGGTTTCGGTTGTTTCAACAGATCCGATATATGTATCAGGTTTGTTTAGGATGTGTTCTCGGTCCGTCATTTTTTGGTATTTAGCAAGATCGCCTGACCCTTGCGCTGCTGCCGGTGCGGATGACTTTGTCTTGGAAACCTTGGTATTCTTGTTAACTGGAGAGGTCGAGGATGACATTAAATAACCGTTGAAAGGTACATACAATTGGTTAGTATCCTTTAAATTATTTCAATTTTATTGTTAACTTACGAAAAATAATAATCGCGGTAAACTACAAATACATTATACATTATACATTATACATACTCACAAATAAAATGGCAGTAACGCGTTTAGATCCATATAGGTATGGTTGTCCTCCTATTAGTAATCCAAACGGAGGAATGAGTACTAGTACAAATAATACAGGTCTATCGAAAAAAATGCGATATGCTGTTCAACTTCGCGCTGCATCAAGTTTTAGAGGCGGAACACATTACTACCTACCTCTCCCTCTTAATGCGTTCGGAAGTTATTCTGGTGCGCCAGGAGGTTATAGCCAACCAATTCGAAACACATTTTAACCAACTACTTTTGTACATGTAAAAAAATATTATTTTCTTTATATTTAGTATAACATACACTAATATACAATGGTAAAGAGACTTGATAGACATGATGACGGGTTTTACCACGTTCATGGAAAGAAATACGAAATGCTCGAGGGGTCACGCGCCCAGGTCTGGCACGGAACTGCATACAAGACACCCGGAGGACTCACCAAGTCCCACCTTGTTTATAACAAGCACGGTCGTATTGTTTCCGCTAAGAAGCATGCTACTGCTAAGCGCGAGAAGCGTCTGGTGAAGTACGGCTACACTGCTAAGAAGGGAAAGTTCGGTGCTGTTAAGATCGAGAGCAAGAAGCACAAGAACAAGAGCAAGAAGCGCGGTGGAAATAACCAGAATGAGGATGATGAACAGAACCAGAACAACAACCAGAATAACAACCAGAATAACAATAACAACCAGAATAACAACCAGAATAACAACAACAACCAGAATAACAATAACCAGAATAACAATAACAATCAGAATAACAATAACCAGAATAACTAAGTTTTATATCATGACGGCACAACTGCCTGACATCGAATAATGCGTTTGTTCTGTGTGAATCATATTATTGTATATATCTAGTATATGTATTCAATAATATACCAATGACCACTACACTACATAGTCCAGGTCGACTCGGTAACCAAATATTTCGAAATATTATAACAAGTGAAATCGCAAAACAAAATGACCTCAAGGTAGTTGAGTATGGTATGTTTAACCAGATTCAACGTCTTGGAATCAAATTATACACAACTGGTACAAACATATATAACGATGAGGTCAAAATAACGGATGATACATGCATGAAGTACATCCATGGAGAAGAACACATCACATGTAACATAAATACACGCGATAACTACTTTCAAACCCCGGATACAGCGCGTCATATTTATCAATATCTTACGACGTATGAACAAAAAACACAAATAATGGAGAACAACATCTACAAAGAAAGGTATGATTCAAACGAAGATTTGTTTATTCACCTCCGATTAGGAGACGCAGTATATCTTCATCCAAACATGAGTTATTTTGATGAGGCGATAAGTAAATGTGTATATTCAACGGGATATCTCTCAACGGAGAATTATTCGCATCCATTTTGTCAAGAGCTTATGAAAAAATATAACTTACGACCGTTGCCCTCATTTATTGACGAGGTTCATACAATTATGTTTGCGAGTACATGTCGAAATATTATATTGTGTACTGGAACATATTCATGGATCATCGGGGTTCTTGGGTATTTTTCAAAAGTGATATATCCCGAAATCATTGAAGCATGGACTGGCGACATTTATGTTATTCCTGAATGGATCGAGATATTGCGTCCAAATCATAAATTACATTCGCTATTTGATACATATAATAACACAATTCCTAACAAAGTAACAGTACGTCGGTCCAAAATAAGTTGATATCTCTCGTTCTTTTATGTACAAGGATGTAAAATAATATACTTGTACATATTATACTACCGACATTATTGACATGCTTCTTATTGTTAAACATGATAAGAATCCACCACCTCTTGCAAATTATAGTTTCATGATTAAACTATTAAAAAAACATAAGATCCCATATATTTCCACACACATAATCGACCCATCAATTATTGCAAGAAAGGACGAAATTGACGCAATTATTATTACCGGAAGTAGCTATAGAATCAACCCTTATTCATCAAACACTGCCCTCTTTAATCATGATCTATATTACTTGCATGAACTGAGAGATAAACCTGTATTAGGAATCTGTCATGGCTGTCAGTTGCTTACTCTCATGTATGGCGGCAATTTGGAACAACATGATGAGCTATACTGTAAAAAACAGATAACGGATGTTACACCAACCCACTTTTTATTTAACCACACGAGTAAAGCATCCCAACTAAAGTTAAAATATTGTTTTCATGACTTTCCGATGTTTGATGAGTCGCCAACATTGCCACATGGAGTAAAGGAAATTGCATGGATGGACTTTCATGGAAAGCGACGGCCGTGTGCATTCGAGTTCGAACATGACAAGGTATTTGGTGCAATGTTTCATCCAGAATCACACGACAGTACATATCATATCATTTTGAACTTTTACAGAAGGTATGCATCATCGGATGCCTCAGTATGACCCGATACTTCGGTCTGAATTATATCTATGATGGTTTACCTCGCATACATCATTCCACAGTTACCTGACATAAATGTGAGAACATTATATCTCTCTTCCATCAAAAACATATCATATGTATACGTATAAATATTCCATGTTGGTTTATTCACACCGATCGGTTCCTTCGTGACAGGATCACAAATCGTCAATACTTGTGCATACGGATCCAGTGGAGGGTAAATCGTCGAAAGTTCAAGTTCAATCTGTGTAAACTTACTCATATTAATTGCTCCAGTTGGTTGCATTTCATATGGATTCGTATTTAAACAAAAGTTATAACAGTATAATCCAGGCGGTGCATTTCCATTCGTCCTCGTATATTTCTCGACATAATTATAAACACCGGCATCAAATACATTCTCTCTGTACTTTCCATTCAATGTGATACCCATCGTCTGCAAAATATCGCGCTGATTCTCGCTTTTAAACTCGCCAGTAATATGAATCCCTGACCGTCTCAACTCAAACGGATTGATGCCGGGTCCAATTCCAACACCGGGTCCATTCTTCGGAAGATCACTAAATCCTGGCACAATCCATGCACCGTCATCTTCTGCAGGTAAGATATCGTATGGTAAATAATTATATGGCCAATTGGTATAATTGCTCCATTCATTGCGCTGATTCACATCACTCCTCTGGAAAAAGAATGTCCAACTCGCAACCATTCCTTGTGAGTTCTCAATTTTCACCTTTTTGTTTCCAGTTATGTTTCGAAAGTCCCAGTCGTATACGCTACGAATAAGGTATTTTTGCTGATTTGCGGCAAACACCTTGGCCTCGTCATTCGAGAGAAAGCAATAATTACATATCATATGAACATCTGCATTCCAATCCGTGCGTTTATTCTGAAACGAGGTGTCTTTTAGCGCGATGTCGGGAGGCGGCTGCAGAAACCGATAAAACTGGTGTTCTGGTTTATTGAAGTCTGGTTGTACAGTTGGCCAGTAGTTCGCACTGTCGGTTACGTCGCGTATTGTGAATAGCTCACGAACAGGTCGCAGTGTTACATCGATTTGAAGTTGGTTATATTGAAGACACACGAGAGGAAACGCCATTTTATTATTCATTGTAAACCAGGTGTTAATTGGAATATACAACTTTCGTCCGCGAATCGACGGTTCAGGTCCTTCAGGCGAGGAAGTAAAATATGCATTTGGATATTGGTTAATACGCGCACCAGAACACCCAGGATTGTTTAGTTCTGGAACATGTCCGGTCATGTTATCATATAGTTCCTTCTTCGTCTTACTAAAGTCACGCTGAGCCATTGCAAGCAAGTATCTTCCGGAAAACTTCTGAAGTATTTGTCCTCCAACGGAAATAACGATCTCTTTTATGATTTGAGACCCAATATTTTCGATCCATTTGAACTCATACGGCGCCCACATTCCTTTTTCTTCATTTGTTCCAGTAGGTGGCATAATTGGACTCCATATACTTGGCAATGTAACAACCACATATGAGTCCATTAAAAGTTCAGCATACCTTGGTATATAAAACGTAAACTTGGATTCTTCACTTAGACGTAGTTTCTTTTGCCCATCAAAGTCGATTCGAAACTTCTGAAGACCGAAATTAGTATACCGAAGATAGGTTGATTTGAAGAATGTTTTTTTAGGATTGGAGTTTAATATTACGTTCTGATTACCAGTTGCCACTAAATTTAATAAACCTCCTGCCATTTGATATACATAATATTATTATTTTAACTTTATTTTTATAGTGATTATTTTATAGTCATTACGATGTATGTGAATATCCATATGGTAACACATACATCCTCTTGACCTGAGTAAAAATTGATTTAAAAAACGTGAAATAACATATTATAACATTATACATGGATTATTCAAATAAAACACGCGACGAATTGATTGCAATTTGCAAGGAGTTAAAGGTAAAAGGATATAGTGGAAAAACGAAACATGACATTGTGAAACTATTAGAGGGAAATATTATCCAACAGAAAGATTCTCCCTCGCAGCAAAACATGATATTATCTGCCAATCTACCAGAATATAGTGATGAGTATGTATACCAAACAATGCTTACATGCATCGGAAATAAGCGAAAACTAGTGAAAAATATTCGCAACATATTGGAAGAGGTAAGACAGTTATGTGGTAAAGAAAAACTAAACATAGTCGACGGGTTTGCCGGATCATCTGTTGTATCCCGAGAGCTTAGTTACATTGCAGACCATATTTATACGAATGACCTAGAATATTATGCATATTTGATGGCACATTGTTATTTGGTATGTCCTACAAATGCCCAACAATCAAGAATTGCAGCACATATTAATACCATGAATTATATTGCAGAACACGGGCCATTTATAGACGGAATTATTGCCACACTTTATGCTCCAAAAGATACAAAGAATATACAAGAAGGAGAGCGATGCTTCTACACGAGAGAGAATGCACGTATTATTGATACGTTACGAGCATATATTCAAGATAAAGTAGAAGACGATATATCAGTGTATTGTTTGGTTCCACTTCTAAACAAAGCAAGTATTCATACAAACACGGCTGGGGTGTTTAAAGGATTTTATAAAAGAGGAAACGTCGGATGTTTTGGCGGGGATGGAGAGTTTGCGTTGTCGCGAATTATGAAACCAATCCGTATTGATATGCCAATTTGGAATACGACCGGAAACTATACTGCACACCCATCAAACAAAGACATGAATATATTGATTGACGAACTGCCAAATAATATTGACATTATGTATTTAGACCCGCCATATAATCAGCATCCATATGGCAGCAATTACTTTATGCTGAATGTAATTGCCACAAATAAAATGCCGGAAGAGATATCCAAAGTATCAGGGATTCCGTGCAACTGGAACAAATCCAACTATAATTCTCGCATCACAGCAGTTGAATCAATGAAACATCTTATTGCAACCGGTCTTACAAAGTCGTCGTATGTACTTATATCATACAATAATGAAGGAATTATAACAATGGATGACTGGGCTACACTATTTGCACCATTCAATGTAAAAAAGTATGAAGTGAACTATGATACATTCAAAGGGTGCAGGAATCTTAAAGAGAGAAGCAATAAAGTGGTTGAAATTATGTATTTAGTTTCTAAGAAATAATATTGGCGATGTGTTGAACTTGTGGCAACACGGAAAATACCTCATCAATCACGCGTTTACAGATGACAATAATTTCATCTTTTTTCCATAATGAAGATCCATGTTTCATTTCATCCCATTTGTGCGACTTTACAAATACCGACGCAACCCCTTTTCCACATTTTTTATGAATATCGATGTTTTGTAGTATGTTCTGTATTTTACCGTTCATTTCGTCGGATGTCATCGCTGGAGTTATACCGATATAATGATTCGGAAACCCCATATTCATCATCTCAATTCGCTTTGCAATCGTTTCACTTGAATGAAAGTCGCAACCTGATGCAAACATCACATACGGGAAGATGGGTAAGTTGGCGAATAACATCTCAGCGCCTCTTATATTCTTGGCACCTCTTTCAATTGCATTTCCGGTTGCTTGCCGCTTTTTGTTCTGTTCAAATAGAAGATCATTTGTTCCTTGAACCTTATCTTCTATAATAAGAATAGGTATAGACTGGCCATCGATAAAATGGATTACAAATACACCCCCATCTGGTTTCATATATACGCTTTCATTTTCCTTATTTGGTGATGGCCCCCCACATTTATGAAAGTATTCCTGACATTCGTACAGTGTCATCGTTTTTTTATGAGTAAGAGTTGCGCCGATAGCAATACACTTTGCTTCGATGTATGGGCGTAGTTCGCGGACTGCATTATTTAATGTATCTTCCGATGAAGCACTGTCATCATTTAGCCGACGACCACTTATTACTAACTCACTTAGACGTTTGCTTAATCCACTTGACTGATCGATTACTGTATTTGACGCTGCCATATAAAATGTTGTTGTTGTTGTTATTGTTGTTATAAAAGAGGTATTTATATGATTCAATTTTATTAGAATAAATGCATGTACCCAATTTGTGGTTATATTATATTTACATAGTATAACTGGTACTGTCGATTGCCGCGATGTTAAAAAATATTCATTATAGTTTAATTGGAATTATCATAGTAATTGTTGGAGTATGGCAACTTATTCGTGTTACAACAATGTCGCCGATCATACCTGCGACGTATAAATCATCATTATCTTCGTCATCGTCATCGTCTTCGTCTTCGTCTTCTCCACATATGTATGACATAGATAAATCTGGTATATCAGTAAGTGATTTCGACCATGTTATTGAGAAAGCACGTGACCTTATAGAACCAGGTCATACTCATCCACATAGAAATATTATAGGGGATGAAAACATAACACCCGCTGCCACTTCACGCATATCCGCGTATCCTCATATATCAGATACGGTAACAACCTCTCGATTCTCTATAACAGATTTATTCTCGCCTCTTTCTTTGCAACCAGCGAGTTCAATCGAAGGTTTAGAAAATAAGGATTCTGGAGAACAACTCGAAGAATATGAGCCGGTTAATATGGCAAGTATCAACCAAGGCGATGTCCAAAGCAAGTTCAAATTGAAGGACTACTATATTAAAACGGCATATAACTGCTGCAACACTGGCAATTATAAAAACGATAATGTCAATCTCTCACAGCTCAAGTATGTGATTAAACGTGGATGCAGATGTCTCGACTTTGAAATATATTCGGTTGATAATAAACCAGTGATAGCATCATCATCAGTAACTACATTTAATTACAAGGAAACATTTAATCATATTCCGTTTAATGACGCGCTTGAAGTAATAACAACATTCGCGTTTTCTAATTCAAAGTGTCCGAACCCCCAGGATCCTCTCATTCTTCATATTCGATTCATGTCGGCAAATAGAACAATGTATAATACAATGGCAGAGATAATGACAAAGAGTAAGAGTCTAGGGCCGTTACTTATGGGGCCACAGTATGCTCGAGAGAATCATAATAAAGACTTTGGAAATATACCACTTCTTAGTTTGAAAGGTAAAATTATCATTATGGCTGATGCCACGAACCCCATTTTCAGAGAGACAAAGCTGAACGAGTTCATTAATATGTCATCAAATACGCTATTTCTCTCGAAAAAGACGTTTTATGAAGTGGCGACCGTGGGAGATACAGAGGCATTTAAAGAAGCGAATAAGAAATATATGTCGTTTGTTTTGCCCGAGAGAAGTGGGAAACCAGTAAACAAATCACCAGTGCCTGCAATGGATAGTTGGGGGTCTCAGATGGTGGCGATGTGTTTTAATGACTCAATACGACAAGGCGATGATTTACTCAAGCTCTATGAAGATAAGTTCAACTCGGCAGGATACGCGTTTATTTTGAAGCCAGAAGAACTGCGGTATGTTCCGATTGTTATTAAGCCGCCCACTCCTGCAAACCCTGCTCATTCATATAAAGACCGAACTACCAAGATTCCAGGAGGAACATTTCACATATAAGATACATCAACATGGTTTCTGCATATATTTTGTTTGTATATATATAATAGTATATATACCAAGTCATTCCAATGTCATATATTGAAACATTTCAACGAGAGGCAAACGATAAAAGCGAAGACTTTAAAGAAAAAGAACTTGAAATATTACGAAAAGCAGTAGAAATCGTTGAACAAAAGAAGGGTCATGCCATCATGAAAGACCCTGAAATAAAGAAAATCATCTCTATTGTTGAAAGTTTTATTAAGGAAAAGAAGTTAATATGCTATGGAGGAACAGCAATAAATAATATCCTTCCTCCACAGGACCAGTTTTATAATAAGGACCTTGAATTACCGGATTATGACTTTTATTCCGACAATGCTCTCGAAGATGCGAAAGAACTCGCGGATATATATTACAACGCAGGGTACAAAGAGGTTGAAGCGAAAGCGGGTGTTCACGTCGGCACATTCAAGGTGTTTGTTAACTTTATGGGAATCGCAGACATAACAATGATGGATTCGACTCTGTTTGCATCGATACGTAAATCCGCCATAAAGGTGGATGGTATATTATATGCTCCTCCTAACTTTTTAAGAATGGCGATGTATTTAGAACTTTCTCGGCCAGGTGGAGATGTATCTCGTTGGGAAAAGGTACAAAAGCGTCTGGTTCTTCTGAATAAAAGCTATCCTCTCAAAGGTACTGACTGTAAGAATGTAGATATACAACGACCATTTAGTGATGCGACAAAGACAACCACGTCAAAAGAAGTCGACCCTCAAGAGGTCTATGATTCTTTGCGAGAGATATTCATTAAATCAAAACTCGTATTTCTTGGAGGATATGCAACCATACTTTATTCGCGTTATATGCCAAAACGACTTCAAAAGATTATTAAAAAGAATCCAGACTTTGATATGTTGTCGGACGATCCGGAGAAGTCATGTAAAGAATTAATTGCAGAATTGACGGCGAGAGGGTATTCTCACCTAAAAATGATAAAACATGAAGGAATTGGAGAGGTAATATCTGAACACTATGAGATTCGAATCAATGAAGAAACGATTGCATTTATATACAAACCTCTCGCATGCCATAGTTATAACCCGATTATTATTGATGGAGAGGAGATACGTATTGCTACGATTGACACGATGTTGAGTTTCTACCTAGCATTTATTTATGCAGATCGACCTTATTATGATGAGAATCGCATTTTATGCATAAGTCAATTTTTATTCGATGTTCAACAGAGAAATCGGTTGAAACAAAAAGGACTGCTTCGTCGTTTCAGTATTAATTGTTATGGAAAACAAGAGACTCTTGAAGACATTAAAGTCGAAAAGTCTGAGAAGTTTATTGAACTGAAAGGTAAGAAAGATACAGATGAATATAATATGTGGTTTTTGCGATATGTACCACTCGAACATGACGCAAATAAAAAGAAGAAAAAGAAGAGATCAGTTAAAAAAGAAAAGAGTATGGGCAAAAGTAAGACAAATACTAAGAGTAAGACAAATACTAAGAGTAAGAGTAAGACTACGCCTTCTAAAACAAAAACACGAAAGAATAAAAACTAATTACCAGGTTGGGTATTTTTTCTTATTATGTATATCGCTACTGAGGGGTGTTCCTTTCTTTAACGTTTGTAAATGTCAAATTGGATGCTCTTGTTTCGGATAAAATAATAATAAGGGTTTTATCATTGTCATTGTTTTTGTATCATATATGATAATAATATGTTACAATTATATATAGAATGTCCGCCCCGATTACTCATGAATTAAGAGATATACAACATCTCATTAGTCTAGTCGATGGAGAGACAGCCGGTTCACCCAATATAAACTATAACCCAGACATTACACCAAGTACTCCAGGATATCATAATGCAAAGCTGGTGATAAATCCACCAACCCCCGATGGGTTTACTGTAATAAATGGTGAAAATGCGCATATTCATAATGTATCATTCAATATCGGTCATAGTAAAATGGAAAATGCAAACTTTCGAGGTGCATCTCTCATAGGCGTGACATTTGATACAGTGAGAGATAATAGTGAGGATGCAGAAACCGTTGGAATAATGAATACATGTGTTTTTGACAACGCCATTCTCCGAAGTCATTGTATTTTCTCTCCAACAATTTTGGGTAATAGGCATGGAAGAACTGTAGTAAAAAACTCATCATTTGTATATACTCAATTTCAGCATACGTGTTTTAATAATACATTTGTCAACTGCGACTTTCGTTTTGCACAGTTTCAAAACTGCACATTATTAAATGTAACATTTTTGAATTGTAACTTAAGCGAAGCATCCTTCCAAAATTGTGATGAAGTTGGCATGGTATATTTTAATAATTGTAAAATTGACCACATGGGAGTTATATCCAGGTTTAATTTTCCGCCGAGTCGGAATAGTACAACAACACGACCTATTGGGTTGTCGTCAAGTATGATTTCATGGTGTAGGCGAATAAGTGGTATTCCTGAGTTTGACTTTACGTATAGTAACGGAAGGTATGTACCTCAAGGTCTTACAAGGGAAGAGCAAACAATGTATAACCGTCTCGAGTATATTGATACAACGGATAATGACATGCCATCCACAAATACGAGTACTCCACCTGCAGCTCAATCGTTTGAACGTGAAGAACTCCCAATGACCCCGAGATCTGATAACAGTTTTGATGAGGAGGAGGAATGGGAAGAACTACCTGAACCGATGTCTCCTACTACATCTGTACCTATATTTAACCCAGTTACTGGAGAGGTTCATGGAAACCCCGAATATGTTCCTTCGGAAGTAACAGTCCCCATCGGAGATAGTTCATACGAAATTACGGCGAATGATACATATAACGATATTATTATGGGAGAGGTTGTCAATCTAATTGAATCTCTCAAAGATGTTGATAATACCGGAATGATCTTCTTTCATATTCAAGATACTCCATCTGATTCATGGATAGGAGTTACAAAAGAGGATCTTATTACAGTTGCAAATGATGGCTCAAACATAAAATACGCATGCAGTGAAGAATGGTCGAATGTGGTTGTTCAACAAGGCAGAACATTAGATGACATTGTAAATCCAAGAGTTCCGTATTTATCAATTGCTTCATTTGGCGCACAGATTCGCGGTGTTATTTTATTAAAGCATTTACATACGATACTAAATGATACAGAGAATCGTGTATATGAACTCGTTAATAATCCGTCCACACCAAATCTTGTAACAACAATATCATATGGTGCATATTTTACTCGTGATACATATGTCTCTCGCGCACATTGTCAAGCAGGACAAAATGAAACAGTATATGATGTAAATCATATTCGTTTACCAGAAGGGTCTCTCCCTCCATCTACAATATACCCTAGCACACCTCTCAATACTGCACAACGTACTCCGATTGCATCAGCCCCGTCCGCTTCTTCCAGAGTTACAGAAAACATGCTTCTAACAGATGAACGTCTCTCGCCAATACGGAGAATGCAAAGTTTTGATGAGAGTCCAATTCCAGAATCTCCAGAAATAATTGCACGGCGACTAGGCAATACTGTATTCAACTCTCCATCTCGAAATAGAAGATATAGAGAGGAGGATGATCAGGAGGATGATCAGGAGGATGATCAGGAGAATGGTCCTGCAAATGGTCCTACTACTATTAGAAGGAGACTCGATTTTTCACCTGAACCAGGTCCAACCGGTCCAACAGGTCCAACCGGTCCAACCGGTGGTCGAAATATCAAGCGCACTACCCCAACAAAGTCATGTCGGCGACCATCAGTTCGTCGGCAAGAATTAAAGAATAACCAGCGTACAAAAAGACAAAACAATAAAAATAGTAAAAAAATGAAAAAAGTAACACGTCGCAGAAAGTAACTACATTTAGTTACCATTACCAGACAACCGATTCAGAATAAGCATAATTACAAAATAAACCGATGCGAATGCAACTGATGTTGCAACAAGACCTGTTAAATTAAGGTTCCCATCTTCGCCGAACAGAGAAGGAATAAAATGTAGAATCTGCGCTCTAAATGCCGGCATCTGAAAGACAAAATATAAAATTGCCAAAAGTATTGGCACTTGAAACTGTTGATATATGGTTTCAAGTGTGTCGCGTTTATTTGCATCACGATTTGATTCATTCATTATCGTGCGCATGGTTTCATGATGATTAATATAATCACGGCTACCTGATGAAGCTGGAGGGATATAGTTGGGTCGAACTTGATCGTCATGTGTAAATGCTGCTGGGTTCATCGGAATATCTCTCGTAGGAAGCATAGTTAGTCCTGATGCACCTGCTCGTTGTACTCCTGAGATCGCTTCGCTTAATAATTTACTTGCGTCGGTTGGAGGCATCATCCCTTGCCCACTGCCGCCACCGCCGCCACTATTCATCATTCCTTCAACATTGGGTGAATAAATAAGGGGGTTTTCACTAGGACCACCTCTTTGTACAATCATATTCTGAGGGGGTCCACCACCGCCGCCGCCACCACCCATAGGGAGGTCATCAATACTTGTCGTGTCTCCTGTCATTCTCTTGATCTCTATCTCTCTCTAAAAATTAAACTGCGTAATATATTCTACTAATATTGCTATAATTGAATATATTACGCACGTGGATATGTTGCATTATGCCCCCATCGGAACCACCTTTTTCGATGAATCACACTTCACTAATTTCGACTTGTATGTATAACATTTATCATCAAGTTTGTATACTTCTTTTTGAAGTTCCTTGAGAGGTGGGGCCTGAAACCGAATACAATTACGGTCATTACATGCCTTTCTAAATAGTGATGCAACTCCTAATCCAAGAATTATCGAAATAATTATTTTCCCGGTTGGAGTATGAAATAATCTACCAAGAGCCATTTGTTATTATTATTATATACTATCACGTGATTATATACTATCGCGTCTTATATACTATTACACAAATAACTATTTACTCGTTTGAACAGGTACAACCTTAAACTTTCCATTGGATGGACACTTCTCCTCTTTCACATCAAATGAAAAACAATTATCTGCGTCATCTTTATATTGAAATGAACGCAGGTTGTCCGGGGTTGGATATACATAAATCACCTTAGGGCGCGGCACCGAAATGTATACATAAAATAATCCGATTGCTAAACTAACAAAAAATACCGGGAAGTTAATGAAGTCATAAAACATCTTACAGGTCGCAGTATTATCCGGTCGTGTGTTATTATACTGTGTTATTATTTTTTATCGGCAACGAGAGGTTGATTCGTTGATTGTTTTGCCTTTGCAACAAGCGCCTTATTATTTGCAATTACGCTCGGAAGTTCAACTGGCATATACAAGTCCTTATATGAAAACTCCTTTTGAACAAGGTAAAACTCATTCTTCTTATACCTAGATACCAGGGTTCCAGAAGTCCCTTCTTGACTCTCTATCGCGGCATATTCATACTTCAGTTCATTATATTTTTTATAGAGAGGTTCAATGTCTTCCTGATACACAATAAGAACATCTTCAATCAACCCCATGTTTCCTGTTTCATGGAAGTCCTTCATAATATCCTTTACTTTTATAATATTCGCCTGTATTCTCTCGTGTATCTTTGTCAGTGCGGCCTTCTTCTCAGCATTATCTACAATGTTAAGATAGTATGTTCGAAACTCTCCATATATCTCTAACTGAGAGGTTAGTTCATCTTGAATCACATCAAACCGTTGTACTGCTTCCTCTTTTGTAATAAAGTTAAATAATAAATCGAGTTTTAATCGAATAATCTCTTCCTTCGTTTCGCGAACATCATTGAGAGCTTGTACCATAAGAGTTTCTAAACTCTCAAACTTTCCGCGATTCACTTCAATATGAAGACCACATGGTTGAGAGATGTTTCCGCAAGTGACTTTAATAATTCCATCATTCTGAGTAAAAATACTGCCACCGTCCTGTTTACAAATAATGCATTTACGTTTTATACCTTGCATAATACGGGCTTTTTGTGTTGTAGATATGTTGCCGTATTTCTCTCTGGCAGCTTGAATAAGATCGGCCTTCTTCTCTGCATACTTGGCATCATATGACTTCTTCAGTTTATAATAATTGTTAAATGCGTCGGTGAGTTTATCGTACTCTTCAGGTGAAATGAGAGAATATGAAACTGGAATGTAAATGTCTCTAATTGCAGATTGTGCATCTTCGACCATTTTCTGAACCTCTTTTCTCTCGTTCTTTTTATTCAAGTTCATGAGCATTTTTGTCGCTGCCTTCATTGTTGCACGAGTCAACTGTTTTTTACGATGAGATGCTGACGATGATGAAGATCTCTTGGTTGCACCGCCGACTAGACCTTCATCAAATGGCGATAAAAACAGAGAGGTTGTTCCATAATTTGATTCAAAATTGGATGAATGATTACTCATTTATAATTGCAGGTATATTAGTGTACTATAGTATAAAAAGAATGTATTTCTAGCGTGTTTGATAATACTGTTCGTCGGGACCCACCCATCGTGGAAGATTTGTTAGCATTCCCATTCCGATACCACCTCCGCTCATACCGCCACCACTGCCGCCGCTTATACCGCCACTACCACTATTACTTAATATACTTGCGCCTCTCCCATCCATCGGAATGCCCTTACTTTGCGCATAATGAGTTGCATTTACTAATCGAAGCTTTGATAAAATATACTCCTTTTGCCGCCTGGATCTCTCCTCTCTCTCTTCAGGGGTCATCTTTCCTTTATATCTATAATACAACCATGCACCAATTACACATACAACCAGAATAAAACCAAGTATGTTATATATTCGATTGTAGTATTTCTCCTTAATTTGTCTACAGTTTGACAACGTATGCGAGAGAAATGATTTAACACCGGGTTCAATGAGTTGCGGTCGTTCCATAAAAACGGTAATTACCTATTCCGTTATATAGTTATACGCGAATAAAAGAACCCGTTAATTCACACCGTAATTATTCTCAAGTATATACAATACAGTACAATAAGATACTTATTTGTATATCTAAATATCTAATCTAAACAACGATTCATCATTAACGATACACAGTTGTAACATATTTCCACATACCTGAATCATCATGGCAGAAATAACCCCCAGCATCGCTATTATATATGCTCTCGTAGTTGTTACAGCATACTCCTATTATAAAAACATGAAAGAAGGGATGATGAGTATTGGATCATCGATTGGGTTTTTTACTCTCCTTATTATCGGAGAACTCATGATAAATATCGGAATGAGTAAAGATATTTGCGGGTTTGAACAGTACAAATCGGCTTTAATAGCTACTATTCTTCCTTGGTTTTTAGTATTTGGTGTATTAAAGGCAGTTCTAAGTGCATTTCCTGGATGGCTTATACCATTCGGAAACACATTTGGATACTTATTTGTGTCAATTGTCACAGATATGAAAGAAGTATTTGATAACATATTAACCCCGCAGTTTAATCTTGATCCATCTGCACAAGTTGGAAAAGATGAACCAAGCAATTCGGTGGCAAATAAAAAGGATATCGGAAAAGCTTTAGAACAAATATATACGGATAAGTCAATTTTACTTAATGAATTGAATCTTGATAATATTGAAGACTTCTGGCGTGGATTTAAAGAATCGAAACTCATAAGAGAGAGTGCTAAATATGAAGAGCTTGGCAAGTTAAAACATTTTATTATGATGAAGAGTATTGTTTCTGAGTTTGTATGGTATGTACTTGCTGTTCTATTAGTTGTATCAATAAGCTATAACTATTTGCTTAACTCTAGGTGCGTTTATACACCGGAACAACAGAGAATACGCGCCAAAGCATTGAAAGAAAAGAAGGATGCGATGGATGCTAAGAAAAATAAGGAGAAGAATACGATTTATACTGTAACAGCGTAACATTCTATTACATGTTCTATAACAAATATACGTACACATATGACTTTATCATCATATGTGTATTAATAACCACGATTACATACACACACACACACACACACCAACCTCAACTAACATTACTCAACATAATATAATATTGTTACATATGACAAAAATGCTAAAATAATAGTGACTAACCATATCGGCACCACTGTTTTGCTTTTATACCCAATACCAAACTCTCTAAAACTACCATCATTATTATATATAAATCCTGGTTTTAATGTCTGAATTGCAACAAATAAAACGATAAATAATGCGATTGAAAACCCTGCCACATTTTTTCTTATTATAAGTCTATTTATCATTGTTGTTATTATTGTTGTATACTATATATACATTTCTATTTTTTCATATCATATTTGTACATGCATCGAACCGCTTCTACTCTACCATTGCTATTTATTAAAATAACAATGCAACTAGAAGCGTTGCAATAAACCACGTCAATGAAACCGTAACAAGAAACGCAGAGTTTGCCACTCGTCCAGGTGGAGGGGATGGACTAGAAAGAACACATGTCATAACCTGTTGCTGATTACATATACCAGGGGTCCATGCTCCAGTATATAACACACTTCCTGTACAGTTATTGCTATTATATCCGATTGAAGTTACAAGTGTCCCATTACATGAGGTGTACTTCATTGAAGTTGCTGACCCGCCACTACTTGTATCTTGACAATGATCAATCCCGATATTTTGAGTTAAAAATACAGAACCACCGCATGACTGACTCAAATATGACTCAACCTTTACATATGGTGGAGTCGGTGGCTGTGAAGGTGGCGAAGGAGGAGAAGGCGGTGAAGGCGGTGAAGGCGGTGAAGGAGAAGAACTACAAATAACCTTTTGCTGCGACTGTAAACATGTATTCGGCGCACCAGTCATCGTAAACTGTACACCACCGCCACAGTTATTTGTACCATACCCGTGAACCTCAACTGTAGTTGCATTGCATACAACATACTTCATTGAACTCGGTTGTCCACCAGCTGTCGTATCAATACATGTATTCAGTTGCTCCTGGACAGTCGACGCGAGTGTTGTGCATGCCTGGTCTTGGTAACTTTCCACAGTGATCGCACTACTGCAATAACTTGACAGTAATGTTGAAAATAAAAAAATAGTATATACGGATAGTTTCATTATATGTACACATATGACTAGACAAATCTTTAATATTTTTTCATTATATATTTCATCCTATCTTTCATCCTATCTTTCATCCTATATTTCAACCTATCTTTCATATTATTCTTCTATTTATGAACAATATGTCTTTTTCGCAAAAGCTAGATATTTTTTATTAAGGTCTTGTATTTCTTTGGGAACTTTATCGGTGGCTGATAATTGTTTTTTTGGATTTTCACACTCTTTTTCAGTCTTCTTTTTACCATACATGTCACCCATCTCTTGTATCGTAAGTGTTTTTTTTACACAAATAATCTCATTAAATAAATATGCCCATACAATGGACCAGAAATTATATTTGTTTATTATTTCATCTTTTTTTTCTTTTGGGGCATCATCAATTTCCTTAATTATTTCAGATGCTTTCTTCGCACCTTTTGTACCGCATGTTACATTTTTATGATAATTATACGCCTTCTCGGCAAAGTCACTATCTTCTAGTGATGGAATCGGGGGGTCTTTTTTTGATTTGGATTTGACACCTTCCAATATATGATTACTTCCTGCTACAATAAGAATAAATATCATAAATAACACTTCATAATTCGGTGTTTTTCTAGATAAGTAGAAATACGAAAGTATTAGAACAAGCAAAATAATAATTGGTTTCATATACGAATTGTATTGTTTATTATTTACGGTATACTATATAATGTATACTGTATACTATATACTATATACATGTAAAAAAATACTAAAGATATATATTCTATACAACATAGAACATAAAGCAATTATAATGTATTATAATATACAGATGAATTGTGAATCCACTCCCCTCGAATATGTGTCATTGGATAAATGGTCCAAAACATATGATATTGCAAAACAAGTTGTTGTAACCAGCGGACTTATTGCAGTCGGCGCATCATTTATAAACGACTATTATTTTGTAAAACACAGCGGTTGTCCAACCGACCAAAATCATTGCGACTTTGTTATTTGGAACCGCGTGAATAAAACAGTAAAAGTAATTACCTTAATCGGAAGTATTGCGATTGTAATGGAAGGTATTCGAAATATTATCAATTAGTTACCATTACATACGTGTAGTCACGTAAAACATATCAATCATAACTGATATATTTTACCTAATATAATGTTACTCATTCATTTATTTATTTATTCATTCATTCAATCATTCATTGTCCAGTATGCATCTATTACCGGATCATCTCTTTCTCCATCTCCGTCGTGTCTAATCATATATGAACTATCTGCATACTCCGGATAATCGTCATCCTCAGGTAGCCAGCTCATGTCATTCTCCTCTCGCTCAATCTGTTCATTCATAATATCCGTCTCCATCATCTCAAACATAAGAATATCACGATTCATAATTGTTACATCATTTCTCCTTCCAAGACGTTTTTCATTCATCGCAGTCTTTACAATCTGTTCACGTTCTTCATCATATGCGTCTGCATCATATGCATAAACACTACTGTCGTTTCCTTTACTCCATATTCCCAACCCATGCTTCTTGAATAAGTTTGCAACCTCTCGTTGCTCCACAGACATATCACCCAAGTACTTGACAAATCCATCTTTCTCCTTGTCTTTCACTCGAATAATCTTCTCCTTCACTGTATTGAGATTCATATTTATCGCACGTTTATCACTCTCGACAACCTTTATAAATGCTACCAAGAGATCAGATACACGCTGTCCCAACGCCTTTTTATTTCCCATGATAATATCCATATCATTAATCGTTCCGTTCTGTAACTCATATGAATTAAATACCGATGTCAAATCCGAGTCAGATGTTTCATCTTGCGCAGAGGTAACTACATCAAATGTCTTGTCGCGAATCTTGTCATTCTCTCGAATCATTATATCCGTTTTACTTTCCTTCTTCCCCTTTTGGACCTTACTCCTCTTTGCAGCGGCTGATCCCGGACGAATCAATTCAGTCGCCTCATTCTGATAAATTGTTAACGGGGTCTCTACCACCAACTGAACATACTCATTCATCATCGAGAGAAAATAGAACAAAAACAGTTGCTCCACAATTCGTCGGTCGAATATTGAATACTGTGGAATAATCTTGCCACTTTCATCATCGAAATACATCTCCGCATAAAATGGGGTCACTTCGATCATCTTCTTTATGTTATCAAATACTTTTAATGCATGACGTAATACCTCCTTAATGACATCGTCGTTATAAAACTGCTTCAACGATGTATAATGCGATGATATTATGTTTTTAATATCGGTCAAATGTGTTTCAGAAAATCCCCAGTGCCGCGGCATTGAGAGGTTGTCAAAGTCAACACGATTCATAATAATCTGGGGAATCACATCAATAAGACGATATAACACATTCTTCATAAACTGAAGCGATTTTGTTGTTGTTTCATCTCTCTTTGACATAAGTATTTGCGACCCATTTTCCTCAAATATGAGAAGATTCTTTATTGTAGCGATAAAGTCGCGCATTACTGTCTTTGATTGTTTGCCATTCTCTTGAACAAACGCAATAATACGCGCCTCCATTGCATCATTCATTCTAGAAAGGTAATTCTTCAAATCTCTCATCTCTTCCGTATCCTCTTCCACCGAAATATCAAATGTATCCATGTTTCGCAATAAGAGATCCCGCAATTCTTCTGGGATAATACAACGATGCCCTTTTTCTGCGACTGGTACACCCGACACTCTATTCTCATCCTCCTCACTCTCCCGCATATCATACATGTTATTCATATACGTAATCACATCTCTCAATCGCTGAAAATGAAGTTGCTCGCGTCTTTCACTTCTCACATACCTAGAATCAACCAGATTATCCTTATGTATAATTCGCATGAGATTATGCAAACTTTCCTCTGTAAATATGCGTGAATCTCTCTTCATCTTGCGAATCTTTTCATCGAGAGAATCATTCACGTTCCAATCATCGGGCTTATCCATACACAACAACTTCAATTCATCGCTTATCGGAAGACCACTATTCAATCGACAATAATGAATAAATGCCATATATATCACATTTTCATCTAATTGCTGCGATATTGGCGGAAATGCTACCTTGGTATTACGATAATCTGAAATAAAAGGTGCCTTACCAATTTCCAACATATCATACACAATATCATTCAAATACTTGATAATATTATTGTTATGATGAATCGATTGGTTGGCGGCCTTGAAATAGTCTAGTGTTTTCATACTACGAGTATCCGCATCGTTGCAACACGCATTCTCAATGAACGGCTCGTTTGCAGAATTAGATAATAGTGGCGACTGTTTTTTCACGATTTCGTGAATCGCTTGCTGTATCTCGAAGGAAAAATACATCGCCTTTGTCTCAAGAATACTCATCTTTTCATGCTGGCCCTTATTTCCCTTCTTCATCTCATCAAGGAGAGCATTCGTAAAGTCGCTAGAAACATTCTGGGGGGTCTTCATGTTTGTTAGACTCTTGAGAGGTGGGAGAAAGTTCGTCCATTTTCCTACATGGAGAGATTCAGGTATTTCGGAAATATCCACACGATTCTTTATATATTCGCGTTTTGCCTGTAACTTCTCTTGGATTGCAGGATTTGTAACAATAAATGTTTCAATAAATCTCTTGATCGTCGACATAATGTCCGTCTCCTTCTTAATTGACCGGATCGTATTCCACGGCTCAATCCCCGACTGAATCTTGTATGCAATACATGCTATATACATCATACCAGTTGTGTCTTCATCACCATCGAGAGGATAACCCGAAAATGAACGTACACACCCTGGGAATGTTTTTCGCGTTTTTATTTCAGGAATAGATATTTGTATTGCGACAACAATATATGAGAGAGAAAGCAAGAGAAGTGTCTGAAAATATGTATCCTTAAATGATGGACGTTTTTTACCCGTCTTCTGGAAATATCTCTCTGCTTGCTCCTTGTATGCATCTTCGCTTTGAACAGACGACTCGAGTGTTTTCATCGTATTCTGAATAATAAACTCGCGGTGTTCACTCAAATCAGCACCAATATGACCTGCAATACTCGTTATTATTCCATTTATCATTCGTGCATCCGGACTACTATACTTGGTTACTGTTGTTAGTCCCGCTCCACTCTTCCCTGGAGGGATATGACTTGTTACCTCTAATACCGCCTTTTCAGCATCAATGTCCAACACTTCTCTCGTTACTAACTTGCGCCCATCGTCATCGTATCCTTCATCTGTATTGTGTTCTATCTTCTTAATAATATATCCACTATGCTTATCAACCCATGATTCGCCATCAGAACTACTTGTTCCTTGGTTACTACAGATTGTATCAATTACCTCCGAGAGGTTGACACCATTACCACCCCCCGTAAAACTTTGTATAAATGCGGCGGCAATTGTCTCTAAAAATGTAGGCAGCAATTTCTCATTTGTTTGAATACAATATAACCACCAAGGATCCTCTTTCAATGTCGGATTCGCTGCCCGAGTATACGACTTTACAAATCGAATAATGTCAAACTGTTTCTTTACATAATCATTCTGTCCAAGAATCATATCTCTCAATGATGCTCTCGGAGAGATTACAATCCCGTCATCTTCAGAATCACGACTTCCGGAGACACCAATATAATAAATACGATCATTGTACTTCAACTGATTCTTTTGTGATATATCAAGCAGTCTCGTCGCTTTCTTTACGTCATTGTCAAACCTGGCACTGATGAATCGATTGAAATTGTCACGCGTAACTTGATACTTAATATCAAACTCCTCTGTCATCTTATCCAGAAGTTTTTTCTTAAGTGCTTTCACCCCCTCTTCTGGAGTCGTCTCTGTTGTCACACCCTTATCCACAACTTCCGATACAGCGAGAGGAAGACAATTTTTATTCATATTGCAAAAATATGACATATCGTCAGTAGGAGATGTTTCAGGAATGCTCTCATCTCTAACCCACACATTATTCTTGCGAACATAATACTGATAACTAGGGATAACGTGTTTATCTGCGTCCGTATCGCCAAACACAACATCCTTTATTTCGACAACAGCATAATGTCCATCCTTTACTAATCGCATTCTATTACTACTCATCATAGTTTCAGCCAACTCCTGAGCAGTACTTAGTCCGACATTTTTATCTTTGATAATTCGGTCAGTTAAAAACATACGAAAGTCATCCTCTGACATTTCATCACGTTCTACACTATACTGGTCTACATAATCATAATCAGTATCATCATACTCTTTGTTGAAATATACGAACTCATATCCATTATCATACTCTAATTCTACGATCGCATTGTATTTCTTTGCAAGAACATATTTCGGTTTAGGTGACTCTTTTCTTTCTCCATTCGATGAAGTGGCGGCGGCGGCTGCTGACGACTCTTCACCCTTACTACGTAACTGTTCTGACTGCTCCTTCAAAATAAGACCAAAGTCAAACGGGGTTATTATATCAACAGTAGTCAACGCAATCGCATCCATGTAAAGTGTAGCATAGTCGATCAGTAACATTCGCGAGAGAAGTTCGGAGGAAGAGAGAAGATGTTGGTTGTATGTGTCTTGTTCACCAATACCAGTTGCATATGATTGCCCCTTTGCGCGACTTCTCTCTTTCTGATTAGTTGACATCGCAATTTCCCTTATTCCTGACCGGACTTGTTCATCCGCAAACCCATACGTAGAAAATACTTTCTCATCCAACATCTTGCCTGTTACCAGAAGCTTGTATAATAACGAAACCCCGGCATACCTGACCATATATTTATGCGCCCGAAACTTCGTGAAACTTCTCGATCTATTCACATAGTTTCGCTTATATTCAGCAATTCTCTCATAAATAAACTGAGTAATGTCATCGTATTGTTTCGCCGTCAAATCATTCTGATAAATCGAGAATGGCTCAAGATACCCCAATACTTCGTTCAACGAGAGCTTTCCATTGATATATTTTCGCATGATTTCAAATAACACTCTTGTCTTAGGAATAATCACCTCCAAGAATCGCCGATGCTTATCTACGGATGATATAGGTTTCGACGGCGATGATGAGTCAATCACATTATCGGCCATTACATAATGCGTAATCTTATTCATGAATGTTGCTGCATTAAACTCAAGAGGCTTTCCCAAATCCTCGATCTCTTCCGTCACAATCGACGTTGATTTACGCAACATCTCCCAATAATTTAAATTATGCGCATTCAGATTTGTACGGTCTAGGATGTTTGTTCCAGGTAAATGAATACGCGAATAACGAACTGCCTGCTCCGGTAGAACTAGATATGACGAGACCCCTATCGAATCATTGCTAGTCAACTGAGAGAAGTTATATGGATGTCGCGACCTAGAAAATACTTCCGATCCACTTTCCAGTTTATTCAATCCAAGGTTATATCGCTGAATGACGAATCGTCGGCGATGCAAGTGTTCTTCATCCGCTCCTTTCCCCGTGACTGCCGTCGAGTAAAAGTTGCCAAGGTTATCGATGATTGCAGTTATGTTACTATTTACTTTGCGATAGTCAATGAGGTTGTCATTCCGAATTGGTTGCATAAATGGAGTATGATGACGGTCCATTGTCTTCGTCATATACTGAGAGAATGTTTCGTTGTTTGCTAAAAAGTTGCGAGAGATTTCGTTTTCAGATCGAATCTCATCTCCCAAATGCTGGATCATAATGTCATCCTCTCTGTTTTCTCCGAACTCGTTTCTGTCACTGGTCAACACATCATCGATATTATACATGATTCGCCGCGTTTTGACTACTGGTAGGATCCATTGTAATGATGTAGCCATTCTCTCAATTCGATTCACGAGAGGCTTATATGCCAACCCCTTCTCCTTCATAATTCGTGGATTCCCATTTTCATCAAACACTGAAAACTCATGTCTAAGTTCCTTGAACCTCTCAACCATTGTATGCAGGTTAGAAAGTACGGCGGCACTACGTTTCGTATTTGGAACATTCGATAGAAGCTCGTCTAATAAATCATTCGTCTGTTTTTCGATACTATATCTTTTGTTCTCATCTGATACTTCTACTGTTTGTACTAAAACATCCAAATCTTCACCAAAATGAATCTGATCTGCATCAATTATAATTTCGCGCATCTTCTCTCGGATCTCGTCGACTTTTGTAGATGTGGATGGAAGTTGTTCCACTCCGTATGTTTGATCACTTGTTCCTTCTGGCTGAGAGGTTGCATCTTCCCCTTCCTCAAAGATCCCAAGCCTTCCGCGACGACCCTCTCTTCTTATTTTGCTTATATCATCATTATCAATGTCCTCTTGCTGTGTACCTTCTACGTCCACGCCCACGCCCACGTCCACATCCATATTTGGTTTCTCGACATCAGCCATAACACCAAGTGATGTCTTTGCAAAAGAAGATGAAGGTGGCATACGAATATTTATTCTCTCAATCGGAATATCTTCCGGAATACCCTTATACGCAAAGTCGATATAGATTATGTCATTCTCGGGGAGTGTCTTTATTTCAATCATATCCTCTTCCACATTTGTGATTAACCCCGTAATTGTAGTCGGTAAATCTCCGCCGAAATATATGTCAATCCATGTACCAGTTACAAGGCCGTTCTGTCTTGCATATCCCGCATGGTCTGCACGGCTTAATATCGATAGATTATGAATGGATTCATCAGAGAGTGCGCCATTTGCATCGATCTTTAATGTAAGCTCCGCCTGTGTATCCACATCGATTAACCGTATTTTCCGATTATCAACTACATCAATATAATCCACAAGAAACATATGGTCATTTATTTCTGAGTTGGTGGGTGCATTTATCTCGACAATATCTCCCAACTGAATCTGAATATTTACTGGTTTATTATTGTTGTTATTATTCATATCACCTCGAGATGACATATACGCGTGATATATGTATTTATATTATTCACATATTTTTTTACGATATCTTGTACTTGTCGATGAAGAATACAGTGGTATAAAGAAATATGCAAACATATATAAAGACATACCATACATATATTTATCTACTACACGTCATTTGTTAGAAATCCAGTTATCCCGTTTTTCGAATATACCAAATAATTAAACAATGTCAAATCAAGTTTCTTCTCATTCGAATGTGTTACCCGAGATTATTACACACGTGCATGATATCAATAAGATTCCGCATTTTGCCACAATATGCGCTCTTTCAACTAAACAGGATAAACAAAATCTTCAAGACCTACTTACCGAGAATAACATGACCCTTCGCGAGAGTGTTGTGACATTTCATAAAAAGGATGGATCCAAGAGCGAGGATAGTTTTTCAAAATATTATATTCTTAAATATGATCGTTCAAAGTTGCGCGAAGACCAGTATTCAACCGTTGGACTCGCGCGCTCGATCATTCTGAATGAACATGGAAACATTGTATCTTATTGTCCTGCGAAAATGATTCATCCTGAAACTAGTCGTATTGAGGCATTTGTCTGTAACGATGTCACTGCAAGTGAGTATGTGGTCGCTGAAGAATTAGTGGAAGGTATTATGTGCAACTTATTTTATAATGAAGACCAATGTGTTTGGATGGTATCAACGAAGAGTTGTGTTGGCGTACGTAGCGAAGAATCGTCTGTAATTCAGACCCAGCGAACGCTTGATGCAAAGATTCAGAAGAGGGAGAAGAAGCGTGCTGAGAAAGTTGCAGGGGATGAGCAGCAAGAGCATCTTCCTAGTTCTTCGGAATCAGAAGTTACATCCCAAGACAATTCTGGTACAAAGGCCACGTCACAATCCATCATTCACGACCGTTTTTATGAAACATTGGATGAAGCAAATGTGTCTCTTGATACACTCCCCAAACATTTATGCTATAGTTTCGTATTGAAGCATCCCAAAAATCCAATTGTAAACGTTATAGCTAAAGCCGAAGTGTATCTTATTAGCGTGTATGATTGTTCTTCAAAGGGTGTGATTATCGAACATGATGTCGAGGAATATACGGAACTTTTTCATCAGACACAAGTTAAATACCCCAAACAACTCACTACCAATAACCCTGCATGTGTCGATGGAGGATGTAGTGAAGTAGTAACTGTTGCAAAGATTAAAGATATGTATATCGATACATTTAGATGCAGCGTCGACTTTCCAGGCGTGGTTTTTCATAATAAAACAACCGGTGAACGTTTCAAGTATCGTGGGCCTGCATATGAAACCGTAAAGAAACGCAAAGGACACGATGTAAAGTTGTTGGTACAATATTTAATCTTGAGAAAGTCACATAGTATTAACTCCTTTTTGGAACAGAATCCACAATTATCGAAGAAGTTTTCGGAGTTCAGAGAGAAGTTGCATGCATACACCGATGAGCTGTATAATACATATGTGAAATGTTATGTAAAGAAAGAAAAGAAGTTAGGTGAGTTTCCATATGAGTTTCGAACAAACGCATATAAACTGCATCATAACGTTTACTTGCCATCAAAGAAGGCAGCAACAACCACTTCTACATCGCCTCCTGTTTTTATTACAAAAGGTACGGTTATTGGGTTTGTCAATAACCTAGACCCATGCGAACAACTTATTTGCTTGGATATGACGTGGTATAAGAACAAAGAACGTATGAGACGCATGACGAATAATGAAGAGGGTAAGTCGGAGCAACAGGGTAAGTCGGAGCAACAGGGTAAGTCGGAGCAACAAGAGCAACAATAGCCCTTCCTCGTATTTTGCGTTTTAACTATTTATTTGCAATATATAACTTGATTATTTATCAAATTATATAATGATATATGAACGACTTAATAATACTTATACACCAGAAAATAATACATCTACATTAGTACCAGCCACCTCAGCAAAGACGAAACAAGCGAATACATCACGAAAAATAACAACGTCAGGTAGTGTATTTCAGTCACCGCGCGATTATAAATATGAACCGTCACAATCACCTAACTACCTACATATCGACTACTTATCTGATAACTCATCATCCATTGGATCGTCTCCTTCGTCCTTTTTTATTCATAGAACATCATCATTCAGCTCCGACGAAGATCTTTACTCCAAATATGTACTTTCGTCTACAAATTATCATGTCAAAACATATGATGAGTATGTTTGTTTAACAGAGAGAAAACATCGAACCAGATATAATCGCGACATCTACAATAATGAAAGCAACTTTATGTTTTATTTAAGGGCAGCATTTTGTTGTGACGGATCATAATTTCCGTTACATCGCATCACCCCATCAAAAGTCAGCATCAAAATTAAATGTCGTATCCGTTATTGTTTTCTCTGCAAGTGCATATTCCCCCACCCTCTTCTCAAAAAAGTTGGTCTTTCCTTCAATACTTATCATCTCCATAAAGTCAAATGGATTTGTTGCATTATATATTTTATCATACCCAAGCTGCAATGCTAGTCTATCAGCAACAAACTCAATATATTGAGTCATCAATTTCGCATTCATCCCAATCAATCGACATGGCAATGCATCAGAAATAAACTCCTGCTCGATTTCAACTGCCTCGCGGATAATCTCGTTAATACGCTGTTTCGTCATCTTCTTATTCAACTTGGTATAAAGTAACACCGCAAACTCGGTATGCAGTGCCTCATCACGAGAGATAAGCTCATTGCTGAATGTAAGCCCTGGCATTAATCCACGCTTTTTCATCCAGTATATCGAACAAAATGCACCTGAAAAGAAGATTCCTTCCACACACGCAAATGCCACTAACCTTGTATGAAATGAACTTCGCTTATCACCGATCCACTTTAATGCCCAGTCTGCCTTCTTCTTTATACACGGAAAATGCTGAATTGCATTGAATAATTTCGACTTATCTCCTGTATCTTTGATATATGTGTCAATCAATATACTATACATCTGCGAATGAATGTTTTCCATCGCAATCTGAAATCCATAAAATGCTCTCGCTTCTGCTAACTGAACCTCCGTCATAAAACGAACCGCCAGATTCTCCAACACAATTCCATCACTCGCTGCGAAAAATGCAAGCACCATCGAGAGAAAATATCGTTCATCTTCATTCAAGGTTGACCAATGCGCCATATCCTTTGATAAATCAACCTCTTCCGCACGCCAGAAACATTCTACTTGCTTTTTATACATGGACCATATATCCTGATCTTTGATTGGAAACATCACAAACCTTTTATCGTCTTCTTCCAATAATGGCTCTGAAATATGCGCGCGGGTTGTTTTTACAGGGGCGGCAGGAACAATGCTTTCACTTGTTGCTGTTGTTATTGTTGCTGTTACTGTTGATACTCCATTTTCTTCTAACATTCTTATAACCCGTCAATTACAAAATAACTAATAATAAAAATGTCGTGTGTGTTTCTAATAATTTAAATACTTTATTTGTGACCAATATACGTGTAGTATATAGATAATCCTATATAAAGGTTTAAACTAGTATTTGCTAAATAGTATATAAGGTAATCCGATATAATTTTATTTTTGTATATAACAAATTAATGGTTTAAAAATACATATGGTATATACATAAAGTTATATCACATTTGCATCACATATATTCCAATATAACAATGCGAAAAAACGCGTATGTCGAAGATATTGTTAATTTCACTGATACACCACATTCAACCATGTCATTTAATAAAAAATATTATAAATCTGTATCAGACGCGCCAGACATTTCGGTTGATGTCCAGTTAATAAATCTCGATCGCCGTCCAGACCGAATCGAATACATGAACGAACATATGCCAAAGTCTCTCGTTTATAATCATTTCTCGGCGATTGATGGGTCCGTTCTTGGCAAATATTATCGAGAGAGAGAAGAAACGCGATCCCTACTTGATATTATTCGCGGGAGAGACCGTGTCCCCGGAGAGATTGGATGCTGTTTAAGTCATTATCTTGTTTGGAAGAATGCAGCCGAATCTGCACGAGAATCCATGGCTCGAACTAGAACGAAGACTTGCCTTACTCTCGTATTAGAAGATGATATTCGTTTCACAAATGAAACCCTGCCCCGATTCAATAAAACACTTGCAGACATCTCACAATATACATTGCAATCTCTTATGAACCCATATCCAAACCCAAGTACACCTACAAAACACGACACGCTAGCATGGGATGTCATGTATGTCGGAGGACAATGGACCCCTGATTACGGATTAAACAGTCACGCATATTTCGACTTTCAAAGAATAAAAGTTGGAGAAAATGGCTCGTATTTTCACCCCATTCTTCCCGATCAAATGCTTGGACATAGACTCCTTACACATGTTGGAGGAACACTTTATCGTCGCAGAAATATGCATTATAGTGCGATTATTCATGGAAGTATGAATGTATGGAGTACATGCTTGTTTCGTACTGCCGGCGCATATCTCGTTAGCCCTGAAGGTGCAAAAAAGTTGATTCGCGCAGTCAATATTGACAGAGGATTATTTATGAGAACACCTCTCGATATGTGGCTTCTTGAGATGGACTTTAGAGGATATATTAATGTATTTGATAGTATTACACATCCATTCTATCAAGGTGGGTTTGAACTAGTTACCGATCATCGACTTGTTGCAAATGATATTCATAGAGGAAATTATCGGAAGATCGAATTAGACTGATGAAGTAGTCAATGTAAATATTACATATTATATATTCAAGTGTGTATATATAACATGCCATTTTATTATCCAATTTCACAAATATTGCCTTCTGCTGCTGATATGAATCCCGCCAGATCCACGTACAGTTTACATGAAGAAGTCATGATCGACTCACCTACATCTTGTTCTTTCGGAAACTAATATCAACGCCACACACACAAACACACACAAAATACCATACAAAAATAATAACACCATAATACAAAAGACCCATCATGCCACAGTCTCTCGTATCATCATCCTACCCATTCCACAACATGATTATTGCACCATCATTTCTCGCACATATGGTCCAAGGCCTTCTTATTCTCTACCTGGTATGGCTCATTTTCACCAACTTCTCATCTCTTCAACACCTCAATATATATCATAAAATAGTTGTAATCATACTAATAGCCATTCTTATCGGTGTTCACGGAATATCACATCTAGGTCTTGAATCTGTATATCAATTTATGCCGACCGATATATAGATAGATACTTTAGTTAACAAGTAAGTAACACTTCCCAATTCACTTCGGAATATACTTCACCGAAAATGTCGACCAGTCAAACCCATCACCCCATTTATTCCCCTTTGTAATGTCACTATATCCTTCCTTCTGAATGATATATTGATCCACTGCTAACCAACATTTATACTTCTTCTGAATAATCTCCGTATAAAAATAGTCAATGTTCATATTTTCCAAGTGTTCAATATCATCACACCCCAAATACTCACTCAATATAATATCATACATATGATTCTTCACCAAATACGCATGGTTGCACCAAATCGATCCTTTTACCCACTTACCACTCTCATCACTTCCTGCATACTTTGTCAAAACACCACCAAAGTATAAAATATCCCATTCATTCGGAAGAGAAATATGCTGCAAATCCTTTATATGAGGTCTTAATACTACATCATCTTCCAATATCAATACACTCCCGAAATTATTGTCCTTTGCATACTGAATTGCCTTGATATGTGACCGAAAACACCCAACTACCGGATTCGTGTGCAAGTTATTCATCATTAAAACATGAGGTAATCCACAATCCGATAAATGGGTCGATACATACTCTGATTTATCTGGCCTCTCCGCCAAACATAACACAACAACCTTCTCTGCAAATTGAGGTGATCGCAGAAATGATGCATCCGGACATTCGGCTACTACATTCGACAACTCTGGCGCGGACGATGGTTTTGTTGTTGCTGCCGCCGCCGCCGCCTTCGCCTTTATATCATCTTCTTCCTGTATTACTAATTTTACTTCATCATCATCCTCACAAAATGCACCGTTTTTATACACATTCAATCGCGCCTTTTCATACCTCAAAAATCGGTTTCGTAACATGACATCCCCTAATATCGTCTCCCATAAATGCGTTCCATATGACTTATCCGGAAACTCATAGTGCGCGGCTACAGTGTCATTCTCCGATGCTTCAAATCTCCAACGGTCCTGCCAGTGAAACGGAAAAAATGTATCCCCCTCCAATAACGTAATATGATATTTATACATATAATGCGGGTTTTTATCAAGCAACTGCTTGTTAGTATCACGGATATGATGCGCCCAGATGTTCATACGAAGACCCGATTTAAATGCATCTAACCATAACCTCAAAAATCCATTCTTTGGTTTCGCAGCCATAAACGCATTAATCAAACAATCCCGATCATTCTTCTCCTTTGACAAATATAATTCATGCCCCGACGAAAAAACCTCTTCGAAATTACGCGTGATCAACATATCCAAATCCAAATATACCCCGCCAAACTCATATAGTACCTCAAGACGAACAACATCCGCCTTATACTGAAAATGATGCAACTGAAATCCGTCGAAATATTCCGGAACCATTACCGGAATAACTGATACATTTTTATTCGACACTATGTCATCCCAATACTTATTTCCAACCGGAGGAACTACATTATAGATTCGTACCGCATAGTCCGGCATATACTGCAACATTGAATGAACACATCTATGATGATAATTATGAAAGTCAGTCTCGCCGAAAAATAATAAATGGATTATTTTGGGAATCGGGTTCGAGTCACGTTTATATAATGTACCCAGATTACACATTGAGTAAAAACGAAGGTTTTCATCCATCGCCGGATCATCAATTATTTTTTCAAACTGACCAAGAGATGTCTCCTTATCATAATGAAAGTTCGCAAACGCTTGGTAGAATCGAACATGTTGCGTTGCAGTTACATCCAAATCAGCAAAATAGTCCAAATACATCGTAGTAAGCGCATTCAAATGTTCAAGAGAACGTGAGTTATACATTTCATTAATCTTCGAAACCATCTGATCCTTATTCATATGTTTGTAAAATAACTGATGCGTCCTCATTGCAATATCACGACGATACTTTTCACCAATCTCACTTTCTTCCTTCCATTCAGCGGCCATCGGTGGAATATATCTACCCCATGCCATTCCTCGTCCTGCCAAATCAATCTCATAATTCGGAATATAATAATCGTCAAACCCATCCTCTGTTACTAACCCCGCATGAAACATAAGCTCCCATGCATATGTTGGTTTCATATTCCAATTGGTTTGCCTCGGTTTAATTCGATTAATATCATCAATCATCACTACATTCTTAGATGATGCTAGTCTCATTGAGTTAATACAATCATTTAATGGAACATCGCCATCGTGACCTCCGTCTATAAATAAGAGATCGAACTCAGAAGGCGGAACCGGATCGCGGTACATAATATGCTCCTCATAGTTAGGTATTGTCTGTGTACTATCACCAGTAATTAATGTATGTCTTCCTGGAAAATACTCGTCGATGAAACGTTTTGCAGCGAATACATACCCATAATATCCTAGGTCGAAACTAACAACATGGACCGATGGAGATGTACAACATAGAAAGAGTAATGCGCTATGACCAGCATTAAACCCAATCTCCATAATAGATGATGGATTATGTATACGTATAATTTCCTGTATTCTATTCATTTGTCCCGGTATTTGTTGAGAGAATCCCTCGACGACAGAATATTCCGAAATGGCCTCTGTAAGCTTTGTAAATAAATACTCTTTCACTTCATCTGAAACAGGTGTTTGTATTGGAACAGTAATCGCCTGCATTATATATATCGTCAATTATGATACAGAAACGTTTATATTTTTATTAAACATCTGTTTAAGTTTTTACAAGAGATAATAATCAACATTGTTTTGACTATTATCTCTTATTTATACGCTATGATACTCTGTGATATGATACTCTGTGATATGATACTCTAGTCTACATGTTTAGATGTGTCAGAACTGCAGCAAGCTGTGACTGTAATGTCGCAATTGTCGTCTCAAGCGTGGAAACCTTCGATTCCAATACTGCAATCCTCTCCTTGTCTGCCAACTGTTGTCTGTCAACCTCTTGAAGCGCAGCCGTAGCAATCGTCCAAATCGCATCCTTCTTCAATGCATGAAAGTCATTCACCTCTTGGCCATATACAAACACCTTCGCCGGAAATGGATCCGGATGCATGTCTGATTTATATCTCTCTTCCGTTCGTACCGTAATACTTGTTGAACTGTTTATCGAGACCACATCACATTCATACTTATTATTTGTTGAATCATACATTCGAATACGATATTTCTGCTTTTCTGCAGGAAGAGGGTTGCCAGAGGTATCCAATAAGGGAGTAAATGTCATTGTATTGATCGTTGTAATTGTATACTCGTATTTGACAACGACATACGATGCCGATGCATCTTCCACCCCTGACACATCCTGTGTAATCGGTATACTCACTTCATTGCCCGACTCATCAAATGATGCCTCTCTATTATACACGATCTCTCCCAACATATAAAAGTTCGGAATAAACTCCACCTGAAGACCAACTGCATGAGGTATTACTTGCTTTACTTCTTGCGCAATAAACCCATACACCACCTCACTTGTTCGGGTTATCTGATCGACATATCGGTATGTTTTTGGTGCCAATAACCGAAACTGTTGCAATGCCGAGTCATCATTGATATCACTTATGTTCGTCTTAATTCTGGCATCACTATAAAATACGCAATCACCTCCCAATCGAACACTTGCACTTGTAACAATCGAAAACGGCCAGTTATATGTCAAGTTTGAGTTATTTATAACTGCTGCTCCTCCCACTTGAATAAAGTTATTCGCAGTGATTGTTCCAGTTTGAGCGCTTCCAACTACATGTAGCGGCCATGTGGGAGACGATGTACCAACGCCCAAATACCCGTTTGTACCTATTGTAACGTTTGGTGCGCCATTATTTGTGTAAAAACCAAGTTTATGGTTAGTTATTGTACCAAATTGACATGGAGTATATGCTGATGCTGAATTAATAAATGTTCCCATTGCATACCCGGATATCGCATGTACCATACCATACATGTTATTTGCAGTATATAGGTGTAGCGGATATGCATTCGTAATCGCGGTGCCAGTCCCAATTCCAACATACCCGTTTGGTGATAACGTAACTCGCGCGGTTGCCCCGGTTATATCTGTAATATAAAAGTTTCCTTCCGAACTGCTGTATATACCATATGACCTCCCTGTCGCAGCCGTATTCTCCATGACCACACTTTGACCCCATCCAGCACCACTACCTGTCGCTTTAAAAGATATTGTATTATAACTACCTGAGTTCACCAAAACAGTCGGTGCTAACCCATCATTATTGGTTATCGTCTGCTTTCCAAGAATATCCAGTGTCGTTGATGCGGATGTCTTTCCAATGCCAACACTCCCTGAATTGTAGTATATCGTACTTCCAGATGTTGTCCATGGTGCAGATGGACCGGTTGATCCAGTCAATCCTTGAGGTCCCGTCGGCCCAGCCGTTCCCGTCGAACCCATTGCACCAACACGTGTTATTAACTCAAGTTGTATTGTCGGAAGGATATCCGGTGTCTCTGATGGCATATTTGCCCAGAATCCACCACTCTGCATCTTCACGCCAATTCGCTGATTCGCGGATGCGTCGAATATCTGATTTGCATCTGCACTTGAATACTGACCGAAGGTTGATATGCGAATAATCGTTCTAACCTTTACATATGACGATGAATACAATACAATGTCTGCATTCACTCCGCCATTTACATTCGAAATACCGTTGAAGTTGACACGATATGTTCCATCTCTCGGTATTACAACATACGTTCCTCCTGAAGCATTCGTAAATATTGAACCAGGATTGATGGTTATATTTGTAAATGGAACATGTGAATACGTAGTATCATATCCACCTGTTGTACCCAAGTTACTCGCATACGCACTATACAAAACCATCTCTCCATTGTATACTGGACCAGTGGCCCCCGTTGCACCAGTTGGACCTGCACCAATTGCATATACATCCATACGGCTTTGTCCAAGAAACCCGACCACATCACCACTCAATGTTAGACTAGTAATATCGCCAACACCTCCAGCATTATGCGCAATATATGTCTTCCATCTTTGTACATTTGACTTTGTAAGAGATGATGTTGCACTCACAAACCCGCCATCGCCCTCAATTACATGCATATTTTGTTCTGGAAGGTTATACACACGGAATGACATCGCAATCTCATTATTTGTTGCACTGCTCGGCAGCGCCAAAAACACGCCTCCTGATCCATCCAAATGTGTTGTCACTGTACCATCCCGCTGTTCTGTCATATAATAGTAATTCGCCGTATTATAGTCTCCATTAACAAACATCGACACATTTACTGCACTAGAAACAGCAGTATTCTTTTTTGCACGAAGAGACACATAATATGAATTATTTGCAGTTAATGCACTCAATCCACTTACTACCATCGATGATGCGGTTGCCCCACTTGCAATTGACGAAAATCCGACAAGTCCAGCCATAGGACCTTGCGCACCAGTTGGACCAGTTGCACCAGCGGATCCCGCCGCACCAGTTGGACCTGCACCAATCGAATACAAATACATATATGTAGGACCCATTGAGTTGGCCACACTTGACTGAATCGTAATACTTGTAATATTTTGATTTGCACCGGCAGCATGCGCCATAGTAAAGTCCCATCCTTGTACATTTGTACTTGTTAATGTTGACCCACTATTAAATCCTCCACTCCCAGTTACGCTATGTGTACTATTATCCGACAAACTCTGAATATCCATCATAAAATATCCCTCATTATTCACACTTCCACCTGAAATATAAAATACTGAATCATTTGCACTAGCGGTGTTTATACCTGATGCAAGCGTCTGCCTTCGAACTGTACCATAATTCGTCGCAGTTGTGTCGCCGTTAATATACAAACTATAGTTATAATTTGTTCCACCTGTATTTCGACTTCTAAACACAAGCCGGAAAATGTTGTTATAACTTGATATATCCAACCCAGACAAGGTAATCGAGGTTCCACTAGCGATATATGTCGATGCAATCATACCTGCCATCGGACCAATTGGACCAGTTGGACCAGCCGCGCCAGTTGGACCAGCACCCATCGTATACACATCCATCTTTGTTTGTGAGAAACACCCAACAACATCACCACTAATTGAAATACTTGTAATATTTCCGACATTTGCACCGTTATGTCCAATATATGACTTCCATCGTTGCAAATAAGAATGCGAGAGATTGGATGCATCTGTCACATACCCACCATCCGCTTCAATCACATGCATATTCTGTTCTGGAGTATTATATACACGGAATGTCATGGTTATTTCATTATTCGTCGATACTGCGGCAGGAAGCGTAATTACACGCGAACCCGATCCGTCATACTGATACATGGTTTGCCCATCGCGCTTCTCCGCCATATAAAAGTAGTTCGAAATATTGTTGTCGCCATTCAAAACCATGGATACATTGATTTCACTCGTTACTGATATGTTCTTCTTTGCACGGAATACAACATAATACATGTTGTTTCCATTTGATGATATGTCTAACCCTGATACAGTAACCGATGTTCCTGTACTTCCACTCGCGATTGACGCAGTACCAATCATTCCTCCAACCGGACCAGCAGTACCTGTCGGCCCAACTGCACCAGTTGGACCTGTACCAGTTGGACCAGTTACACCAGTAGGCCCGGTTGATCCCGCAGGACCAGTAGGCCCCAACCCAATTGTAATGACATCAATCTTACTTTGTCCCATACATCCCACTACATCACCGCTAATTGTGAGACTTGTTATATTATTTGTACCGCCAGAACTATGCGCAATATATGTTTTCCATCGTTGCATATATGCTTGTCCTAAGTTCGACGCATCCGTCACATAACCACCACCACCTTCGATTACATGCATATTCTGCTCTGGGACATTATATACGCGGAATGTCATGGTTACCTCATTATTTGCAGATCCTGCTGGAACAGTTGTAAATATTGCACCAGACCCATCATTCTGTGTTACCATTTCCGAATCACGTTGTTCATTCATATAAAAATAATTGTTTATGGTTGTGTCTCCGTTTACGAAAATAGAGAGGTTATATGCCGAAGTTACCGCTGTATTCTTCTTTCCGCGAAATGTTACTTGATAATAATTATTTCCATTTGCAGATATGTCTAGACCAGATACAGTGAGTGATGTAGCCGTGCTTCCACTTGGGATTGATGCACTTTGTACAACACCAGCTGAAACAGTTAATCCGGCAGGACCAGTTGGACCAGTTGGACCAGGTGACCCTGCACCAGTTACACCAGTAGGCCCGGTTGCTCCTGCAGAGCCAACACTATACACATTGAATTGAGGTGTTTGAGCAAAATATGTATTGGTTGATGAAAGATCAAATATTGCCAAGTTTCCTTGGACTGAATACATCTTCAATTTGTCACCAGCATTCATTGACACAAGAGTATCAAGTTGGAATGGGATATAATTTGACATTCCTCCACCATATCGAAATCTCTCGATGACCGTTTCTTGAAAAACATTTGAACTATTATATCTCTCAACACGAATGTCAGCAATGATTGTAGTTGTAGTTGAATCGTTTATCATGGAAGAGAAGTTGAACTTATATTGTCCCGCAATCGGAGTAATAAAACAATAGGTTGCGTCAAATGAAAACCCACCATTATTATATAATATAGTAGTTGGTAGAATGACTCCATTTGCTGAGATCGATGTTAATCCACCTGCCGTATATCTCGCCGCCTTGAAATAATAAGATGGGGTTACTGCTCCTGCAGGACCTTGTGGACCAGTAGAGCCGGTTGAACCTGGTGAACCTGCACCTGTTACACCGGTTGGGCCTGTGGCACCTGCTGCGCCGGCTGATCCAGCAACACCTTGTGGACCTTGTGGACCAGTTTCACCGGTTGACCCTGCTACACCATTTGTTCCTGCAGGACCTGTTGCTCCAGTAGCACCATCTATACCAGTTGTTCCTTGAATACCCTGGATACCCTGGATACCCTGGATACCCTGGATACCTTGTTCACCGGTTGGTCCTTGAATACCCTGAATACCTTGTATCCCTTGTTGACCAGTTGCTCCTTGTATACCTTGTTCACCTGTTGCTCCCTGAATACCTTGTATACCTTGTATACCTTGAATACCTTGTTCACCAGTTGCTCCCTGAATACCTTGTTGACCAGTTGCTCCTTGAATACCCTGAATACCTTGTATACCTTGAATACCTTGAATACCTTGAATACCCTGCTCTCCAGTAGGACCAGTTGCTCCCTGAATACCTTGAATACCTTGAATCCCCTGCTCTCCAGTAGGACCAGTTGCTCCTTGAATACCCTGAATACCCTGAATACCCTGAATACCCTGAATACCTTGAATACCCTGAATACCCTGTTCACCAGTAGGACCAGTTAATCCAGTAGCACCGATAGGACCAGTATACCCCGGTGGACCAGTAACACCTGTGCAACCAGTAGGACCAGTTGGTCCAGTTTCGCCAGTCGGACCTGTTGGACCTGTCGGCCCGGTAGACCCTGTAGGTCCTGTAGGCCCTGTTGGACCTGTGTATCCAGGTGGACCAGTAACACCGGTGCAACCAGTAGGCCCAGTTTCACCTGTTGGTCCAGTTGGTCCAGTCGCACCAGTCGACCCAGTTGGTCCAGTTGAACCAGTATTCGCCGCTTGTCCTGGTATACCTTGAGGACCAGTATAACCAGTATCACCTTGAGGTCCGGTTGAACCAGTGTTTGCAGCATAGCCTGGAATACCTTGTGGTCCATCCGCACCAGTTGTTCCTTGAGGACCAGTTGGACCCACACGCCCAGATGGACCAAATGGACCAGTCGGACCAGTAAATCCACGCGGACCAGTCGGACCAAATGTACCTGTTGGACCATAATCACCCGTTGGACCATATGGACCGGTTGGACCATAATCACCAGTTGGACCATACGTACCTGTTGGTCCAGTTCCTCCAGTAGGCCCAGTATATCCAGGCGGACCAGTCACACCTGTCACACCAGTAGGACCAGTCGGACCATATGACCCAGTTGGACCATACGGTCCCTGTATACCAATATCACCCTTGGGACCCTTGATATCACCAACATTTGTCCACCCCGCCACAGTTGACGGATTATTCATATTTGCAACCCATAAATTGCTACTTACCATATATGCATGACCAATCAAGGCGTTTGTTGGAAGTTCGCCAGTCGATGCAACGGACCCCTTTATACTAATTGTGCCAGGGTTCACACCACCAATAAGAGACCCCGATGGAAGAGCAAGTGACCCGCCCGAAGAAGAAATCGCAGCATCGCCAATTTGAATTGTATTACTCGCAACATAAATCGTCTTTACCCATAAGTTATTGAAACGATGACCAGTCGCACCTAAATTAATCAAATCGTATCCATCAGGTACAATATCAGAATACACAATTCCTCCAAAGTTACCAGTAGGACCTGTAAATCCCTGTACACCAGTCGGACCAGTTACACCGGTTGCACCGATTGCACCTTGTGGACCGGTCGTTCCTGTTGGACCAGTTGAACCGACTGAACCTGTTGTCCCCCTTGTTCCAGTAGGACCTGTTGCTCCGAGAGAACCAGTCGCCCCAACAATTGCTGAATAACTCACTGCACCTGACGAAACATCATATGTTAATACTGTCCCTGTCGCAGAATCAACCAGATTATTTAGAGTAAGACCTCCTGTTGAAAGAGAGGTGGCGGTAAGTGTAGTAGTATGAGGTACCGTATCCGAAAGTACAATACTCAAATTGTTCATTGTTATTCCGTCTCCACCGTTAAATAACGTGAATCCAGGGGATGTACTACTTCCATCACCCACAATAGAAATACCTCGTTGTGTTTGGCCTATCTTTATATCCGGATTTCCGTCAGTCGATGGTAACGACTCGATGTTTCGAACATTCAGTTTATTTGCGCTATTGTCCCATGTTAATAGAGAACTACCCGCGGCAACCCCGGCATTATTATATATAATTTGGGCATTTGTTCCGGCAACTGGACCTGCTGGACCTGTCACTCCCGTTATACCTGCTGGACCAGTTGAACCGGTTACACCTGTACAACCAGTAGGACCTGTTGGTCCGGTTTCGCCAGTCGGACCCGTTGGACCAGTTGGACCCGTTCCACCAGTTGTTCCAGTACAACCCGTTGGGCCTGTTCCGCCAGTTGGACCAGTTCCACCAGTTGGACCCGTTGCACCATATGGACCAGTTGGACCATCTACACCATCCAA
>JACCED010018668.1_pt1 | contig 50679 bp, 29 predicted proteins | sample 7455021 | NCBI WGS metagenome assembly JACCED01 (sample SAMN15323456, study PRJNA562643) | freshwater metagenome | isolation source: river surface water | place: USA:Blue River Watershed | collected 2017-08-19
ATAAGTATTTTTCATCAATAATTTCTAATACGTTGTATGTAACGTTTGGTTCTTGTTGTTCCATATATAAAAAAAGAAGTCTTGGGGTATCTTATGAGAGGAATTTTTAAAAAGTCTCTTTAAAAGATAGTACCTATAAAAGCTGTTCTAAATTACAGAAACAGTTGTGGAACATGTTCCATTCCCTAGTGATAAAAAAGGCCGATAAAATATAAAATATTCTTATTTGAGACATGTTTTACGAATGTAGAAAAAGGGTATATAAAGTGAATATGAATATTTTAATTTAGAAATAAGATAATTTAATCTAATTAACAATCACTAATTTTCTGCGTTAATTTCTATTGTAAAAATATATCACTAAATTGAAGATTCAACATATATTAATTCTGATAGAAAAATACACTGATAAAATACTAAAAATACGACTATACTCATCTCATAGATTGAATTATTCTTTGAATTCCTAAACCACGGTATAATTCCAATTATTCTTATAATTTCTGTAATTTTGATCATTACTTGAGCATTGATTCATAAACTCATATATATATTTTATCTCTTATTATCTAACATAGTCTTCATCCTATTCTATTTAGAATATTTTAACGTTAATTAACTAATTTATGTATTGTGGATATTGTTCAAGAAAATTACAAAAATGGATATATGGAATGTTATTTAATTGACTATATAATGCACAGTATTTATAGAACTCTTTTTTGTGCTAATATGGTCTCTATTCCGAAGTGTTATACTTCATCATACCAACATAGAAATTCTCTGGATTCTTATCTTGAATACTTGGTTCATTTTGGGATATTACAACACTATTTTAAACTTTATCTCTGATTTGAAGATCAAATTCATTATATAAAACATATAGTTCGTGTTATGTCATAGCTGTTTGTTATCCCTCTATGATGTATTTTTAGTACAATTAATAGAATGAATTTCTCAATTAATGAATGTTTGGATTCACTGAAAGTATATATAAATTGTACGGAACTTGAGTTTTAGGCTTTATATTTTACTTCTCTAAATCTTCAATTTAGTTCCAAATCACTCCCTCGGAGTGATGCGTCAAATATTCTACTATTTCTTATAATCCTGTGATTTTATCTATTATTATTTATATCTGCTCTTAAGGAAATTCTCTGCATTTTTACGCTAATTCTTATTTAGTTAAATTTCCCCTAAATATATCTTCATATAACTTATTTAATGCTTGTTCTTTATTCAATTATTAACTCTATTCTTTTACTATGTTACTCAAATGGTTTTTGTCTAATAATTATATTAAATCATCAATCCCGTCTTCACTATAGTAATAACCTCTTTCATCAATGTCCCCAATATATATGCATTCAACTTCATATCCAAAGTTTATAGTCTAATCTTGGATCTGTTTTTAAAAACATTTCGTTTTCTTTATATTAACTAGTTCTTTTCCCAATATTTTCGCTACATCGTCTAATCTATAGAATTTCTTCTCTCCTTTTATAGTATTCATCAATATTACTTTTGTATCATATTATCTACATTTTCCATCAATAATTCTTATACTTGTTTCCATATATAAGAAAGAAAGTCTTGGGGTATCTGTTTTTCTATATTTTATTATATTTAATTTATATTATATATATATGAACAAATATGACGCAATCATAAAGAAAGGATTAACTAAGAATTAGTATAAATAATACTCAAACAAACAATATACTTGTATCGAATGCTAAAAAAATCATCTCTAATAAAATTTCTATCATGTTACTACACCTATTCTTAATGGATATCAGAAATTCAAAATATGCGATTCTTGTATAAAAACTTTGAAAAGATAGATAAAACTTAACATAATAATGATATAGAAATTTCCGAAATATTGATACATATTCATCATACATTCTTATTATAGAAATTCTTTATTTATTTATAACTTTTATTGATATGGTATATTGTACTCATTTCGTTATGAATTCCAGTTATGTCTCCATGATGTTTTTATAAACACCTAAAGAACACACTTTTCTCATGACTATTCCATTTAGTGTTCTATTTTGGTTTGGTAAATGATTCATTATTTATTCTATAAACGAATTGCTCTATATTTTATTGTAAATTTTTATTTTATCTCTCTTCTTCAACTATTTAATATATCAGTTATTTCAGTGTTTTTTTATCTAAATTTTCCACCATATATAATACTCCATTTTTATAAGATATAAAAAAGATATAAAAAAAAATATAGAATAAACAGTAAAAAATACATATAATAAATAGTAAAAAAATAGATCATTGAATCAATTTCATAGCAAATACTACTTATGTTAAAATCATAGTATCATATTATGCATCATGTATTTCTAAATAAGGAAATTTAATATATTTACAGTATAATTCCTTTAGTCTCATGAATGGTTTTTATCCTTAAATATCGCTCATAGTACAGAAACTCTTCTTTTCAATAGAGTCCATGAAAATAGAATATTAATCATATAACTAGAGCTCTATAATGTTCTTTTTCATCAATCCATATAGTTCTTTACGAAGTACTAATAAATCGAATTATTTATTATGTATAAAGATCTTTATTGAGTCTTTAAGTATATCTATCGTTTTCAATACAGCATCTTTTAATGATATCCCATTGAGAACATAGAATGCTTGATAATATCTGGGAAATCCATCATAATTTATTGGCTAATCAGGACTAACAAAAAAGTTTATATTTTCCATATTTTTAGTCTTTTTATCTATCTTCATCATAGTGCTCTATAAAAGAGTCAAATTCTTATATGCATCTTCATTGTCGAAACTCGGATATTCACCATTATTTTGCATTGGTAATCCATTGGTTTCAGTATCGAATACTATATAGTACTCTGGCTATGTGCTCTATTATATTGTTTAGTTTTATTAAATATTAATTTATTCCATTATATAATAATAATATATTAAAAGCTATATTTTTCAATTTTATATAATGGATAGACAAGCATACATCGACAGATATTTGACATATTTCTACAATAAGGAATCAGTCAAGTTTTGCACTGATCATTATGACACCCAAGAATACTTCAAAAAACAGAGATATTTGAGCTATTAAATAGGAGACATAATAGAGTCTAAATATGTATTACTTTATTAACTATCTATGGGTAATAACTCGATAGTATGGTTAGCTTAAAAGCTAGATAATAGTCAAGAACTATGTGCGATAAAAGTATATAAATCATAGAAAAAATACCCTGAAGTGACCTTTGATGATCATTTTTTACACAATAAATGCAAAATGGATTATATAACAGATAGATTCGTTAAGAAATAAAAAATAAACGGATAAGAGCGCTTCTTTGTATTTAATGTAATGAGAATATTAGGTCCTAATTTAGATGATTTAATGGATTTTTTCATAAATATCAACAACTATATGAGTGTTATGTTATTGAAGAGATTATATGTATAAATACTGTAATAATAGAAATAAATACAAGATAATGAAGTAATACATACAGATATAAAACCTGATAATTTTGTTATATAAAACATAGATTAATAGAAGTTTTGTAAGGACTTTTTTAGCTATTGGTTAGACTATTCTAATATGAGAGAATTCAGATATCCTATTTCCATGAAATATGTGAATAAAAATAGCCCGATTAATAATAAATATAGGAATTAATAACTATATAAAGAGTTGGTATAAAATATATAGGATTGTGATACGTAAGAATAGAGTGATTAATCTGACTCATATAACAGTTTAGAAGATTGTTTTGATGAAAAGAATAGCTAATATAGTATATAAAATAGCTAACATAGCCTATAAAATAGCTAACATAGCCTATAAAATAGCTAACATAGCCTATAAAATAGCTAACATAGCCTATAAAACAGCTAACATAGCGTATAAAACAGCTAACATAGCATATAAAACAGCGAAAAAGATATGAAAACAGAAGAGGAATAGAGTAGCTTATAGGATACATTATAAGACAGTTCTGTGAGCGAATCACTCACCTTATAAAATCTACATACTGACGAAAAAGAATAATTAACTGATAACATGTAAGACGAACCAGAAATAAGTGAAAAATATGAAACTTTGGGACCTATATAAAACATAAAAAATAGCAAAAATTACAAAAACAGTCTATAAATGAAATGGTTATTTAATTATACGATAAATATAGATCAACACTTAAAAATACAAACAATAGACTTTGGAAATGCAATATAGGAAGAATTAAAAGATGACAATTCAGACACACATCAGGCATTAGCATACAGATCAATAGATTTAATAGATGGAAAAAATATATAATATAAATCAGAATTGCATTCAATTGCATGTTTATTTTACGAATTGGCATCTTTCAAACTATTATTTGATTACAAAGATAAAAATTCAAATAGCTCAGATGAGTCAGATGATAAAATATTATAGTTCGTAAATCAAATATTATTCCATCAAAGAAGCACTTTTTATATAGAAAATATTCCCCATATTTCATTCCCAGATAAAGACTACAAGAATATATAAAAATTATTAAGAGATAATGGATAACGCTGTAAATGTAAAAAAGAAAATGGAAAAAATTATTATCATATAAATGTAAACCAAAATTTTGAAATATCAATACAGGAAAAATTATAGAGTAAAGGAATATTCGATGACGAATATTCTAGACTTTTTTAAGAATTATTCTAATAAATGATAGATTTAGATATAAATAATAGACCTAATATAGATTAAATACTTAATAATAAATTCTTTAATTGATATATTTATGTTTATATTATATATGGGTAAAAATAAAAATGATAAAGAAATAGGTCAATATAAATAGACAAATAAAGACATATAATAATACACATGGAATAACAAACAAAACATGTTCTATTTGATCATCATGATATTATTAATATATTTTCTATTATCCATAATGATAAATAAAGGAGGAAATAGATAATAATAGAAAGAAATGAAATATTTCTATATAATCGATCAATAAAAAAAACAAAACATACTATAAAAATTTCCTTTAGATCAGGAATAAGAATTGTTATATTTCTTATTAATGAATGATAGATAATTCAGAAAATGTGTGTAATATATGAATATAAAAGGATTTAGCTTCTAATTAGAAAAATATATAAATAATGATGAATTATAGAAATTATTCAAATTAGTAGATAGAAACAATGAAATAATATTGATAATCGAAGAAACTGAAGATTAGAAAGGAAAACAATAAGAAAAACAAGAAAAACCACAAGAACAAGAGAAACAATAGAAATAACAAGAATAAGAATTAATTACTAAAAATTTATATAGAAAAGAACTAGAATAAAATCTACAACAACAAAGAGATTGCATAAATAAATTATCAAAATCATAGAATTTAACCATATATAATTTCTTCTAAGCGATATCATAAGACTATCGTGATATAATAAATAAATTGAATATTCTTAATATTTTTTTCGGTATAAATTATACTCAAAAATAAGACTAATAAAAGCAATTATTTAATGTAGATCCAGAATATATATAAGATTTATAATAGTTTTTTGTATCAGGAATTCAACACACTGATAGGTTATAGATAGTTTCATAATATCCAATAAACAAAGAATTAGATCTATATAAAAATGACTATTTCGATAACTATGTGATCATATAAAACATAAACAAAATAGACACCACGATAAAAATAGAAGAAATATTACATTTTAGAAATATAATATACGCCAAAGAAGGGCAATATGGAATAATAATGAAAATAGATGATAAATACTATGATATATTTGGAAACAGAAATACAAAGATAAATGAAAAATACGAACTATAATTATAGTAAATAGAATATGTGATGTATTATAGAAAGATATGATAAAAAATCACGTATTTCTGTAATATTTCTGTACATTAAGCTATGATCTAACAGGTTCTATATTTTCAGCTGATTCATCTTGTAATTCCTCTTAAATCTCTGATACATCATACTTTAATTACAGTTGTTCCTGAGTCTTATAATCACAAATTTCAGCAAAACATACTAAAGCTATTCCTCCTTCTGTATAATCAATCTATTTTACCTTTAATAAATATAGATTTTCAAAATAAGGAATTTGTTGGCTAGATTACTCTGTTATTATATATAGTTATCCATTTTTATAGTTTTACAAATCTGGAAAAGATGAGTTTATTTTCTTACCAAGTATATATTTCTCCTTACTCAGATCCATAATAGTGAAATCAGAATATACGACACATTCATATACTGGCTTGCAGTTATCATATTGATCATGTAATTGGATATATTTATGTATATCTGAAATTCCATGAAATTATTATAAATAAGTACCTAAATAAATCTATTTCTCCTTTTTCTTACATAGTTCCTCCAAATGATCTAGGTTGTCACAAACTATCCTTTACTATATAGTATTTTATCTGAATAATGGATGAAGCTGATGTATCTGTTTCTATTGTGTAGTGTTTTATACGATATTTTATGTGACACTGGATTGTCTTTTTTTGATTCTTTTATATAAATTTGGCTATTCATCATAAAAATCATTTACAAATATGTTGCCTTAATTCCATAGATCATATAATTTATATATATCGGAAGGACTATCATTTAAAAGATCATTTTCTAGTTCTTAAAGCACTAAATCTATATTTTTTTTATTTTATTTTTTCTATTTTAAAAGCATTTTTATATAATAAATATTTTAAAAATAAAAAAAAAGAATAATAAAATAAAAATCAAATAAAAATTGTGGTTATGATGGCTCCTCTAAATACCTCAAAAAATCAGTATTTTTTTTTTATTCATTAAAATTAAAAACAAGGTTAATCATAATTTTCATATATATCCTGGGATCCGAGTACATTTATGTTCATTTTATTTTTTAGCCCATAATTATTCAAAGAACCTTCATCTTAACCATAAAATTCTTTCTTTCTTAAGAATCTTTAGTTGAATGTTTCTTATTTAGTTTATGTATTAGAATTGGTTTATGTGTTAGGATTTGGTAATAACGGAATATCTGTTTTTTAGTTATATAAACTTTATATCGAATCTAATTCTCTCTTTTTCTAGGCTATTTCTTATTCTAAATTGTAGTAATATTATTCTTATTGCTTGTTATTCATATATTTTCCGTCAACAATGATGGATCTTGTGTCAAATTTGATTCTATCTTCATCATTTTTAATCCAACGATAATCTTTAATTTTAATTAGATTCTCTAAGTTTTATCTATCTTCTTTTGATATCTCATTTGACTCTATTAATTATATTATTTAATCGATATGTTTCTTAGATATTTAGGATATCGAATAATATTAAATAGGTAATACTCTATCATATTTAGCTAATATTTAAGTTAAAATTTACATATCTGGTTATATAGTTATATTTTCATTTTTGATTATATTTTCTCTTAATTCTTGTTATATAGATTATCTTAATTTTTCATTTTCTTATAATAAATTTTTTATATCTGCTCTACCAGCAAGATTTTATGTATCACCAGTTCTTGCATAATATTTGACCATTTATTCCTCTAAATATTATTTTAATTATTATTCAGTCATTTTACTGGTATCTTTTAATGGAGCAGATTTCAAGATTTATGTTTCACTTCCTAAATCAAAATCAGTTTCGTCATATATCTATCTTGGTGTCAATTTTATATCTTTATCTCTCATATATTAAGTAATAAGACCTTCTAATAATCCATTACTATCACTGTCGTCCCCTATATCGTTTAGTAATAATTTCCTATTTACTAACGAATATATTCTATTAGGAACATTTGGTTTTAATATTTCAAATAAGAAAATGTGTAATCTGCTTTCTTCATTGATTAAAGTGGCATATCTTGGGAATTCTAAATCAGGATTTTCAGTCAATCTTTTTATATTCTATCTTAAAATTTATATATGTTATTTAGGGTCATTTGCTAGTAAATCAATTCTGCGATAACATAATCCCTTATAGAATTCAAATATTCCCGATAAAGGAACTCTTAATGGTGATTATACTGGATCTCTTGCACTCTATTTGATCATTGCATGGTGATATTTGAAGTTGCTATATATCCATAAAATATTTTCTACTTATTTGAGTTCTTCTGGTTTTGGATTGAATGTTATTGAATCTAATTCATCAGTATCATATCTAGAATAATCTTTCAATTGAACTTATCTATAGCTTGGATCACGACTATCTATCTATTAATCATATGGATTACGTTATCCATTTATTCTATCATGTGTATCTATATATTAGCTATGATCAGGTTTTAAATCTCCTCTTCCAAACATATTTACACCTTGATAATTTGTATAATCAGTAGAATAATTTTCTCTATTTTCTCTATTTTCCATGTTTTTCATCATTCCTAATTTATCTATCACATAATCATATCCACCGAGTAATAAATAAATACCTCCTAAAATTAATAATTTAGAATATTATTCTTAATTGTATTCGCCATATGTTCTCATTTATAAAACAGCAGCTATTAAGAATGCTAGGAATAAATATTGTTGCTATAAGAAATTAGAAAAGACCATTAATTAGAATGAATTTAATAGAACTACATATATGTCTTTACAATCATTTTCTACTTTTATTTTATTGGTTGCATAATATGCAGAAATACCTGATACTGCTAGTAATGCTAATTATTTCTATTCCATATATAAATATTAAATATTATTAAAAATTATTAAAAATAAATTAAAAAAAAATATAGAAGAATGAATAAAATAATAATGAAAAAACATATATTGTATCATCATATATTATATCCTTTAGATCTCATTAATTATTATAGATCTCTTATGAATTCATCAAATTTAGGTTATGCAGTTACTTATTTTTCCATGTATTTGATCTTGTATTTCTGTTCGAAATTATCTTTTAATTGTTTCCAACAGTCTTGATTTTCTTTTAAGAAACAGATGTATTTCCAAGAATTTATCATTTTTTATATGTTATTCTTGATCCATCCTTTGCTTTAATGTATTTTCAATAAATGTCCATGATCGAATCTCCAGAATTTTAAATCTACTAATTTCCAATTGGTACCCTTGTATATCACAAATCCGTTTTGTTATTGTTCTTATTTATATTACTTGTATAAAGCAGTCATTTATGTGCATTGGTCATTATATTTCTTAGTTAAATCAAGATCTATTATATATTCCAAGTCATTTGCATCCAGAATGGTATTGTTTTTATCTAGTTTTTAAAGAATTATGAAAGCTCCTTTGAATGATATATTTGGATTCTTTACTACGTCAAAATCTTGGAATGTTCTATCATCATTGATTGTAATAATCGGTCTTATTTATTCAGTTTATTTCACTCTTGCATTAGATTTTTTATAATATTATTCATGTAATTTTTTGAATTCCTGTTTGCTGTAAGTTTATTTATCGTCGTACTTTTCTTTTAGTTATTTAAGACTATCGAATACTCTTATTTTAACTTACCAAAAATCATTAGAATCCATGTTACAACACTCCATTTAGAGCCAGCATTGGGCTAAATATACGTAAGGGCAGATAGTGAATAAACTATCAGACCAAGCGTATATTATTCTTTCTGTTGGACATTTTATTTCTAGTAATTTAGCTTTATATGCATTAGTGTCACTTTTTAGAAAGCTGTTTACAGGCACACTTTCTATATCATCCTCTATATTCGTCTATTGTTATTATTGTTATTATGCATTAGGATTATCTTCAAAATCATCCATTAATAGCTATTATTGCTGTTGTTATGGTTCTTCTTCCATATCAGTTCCATTGTTTATTTCATAGTTATCTTTTGCTATTACGAAACCATCAGGAGTAGCACCTATGAAATCATATTTATCATGAGGAACTATAGAAACTTCAAGAACTTCTGCTTAGAAAGCGTATTTATATATAGCTGTTGCTAAATTCTCAAAATTCTTTCCATGAGTGACATGTACATTAGATACGAATGTCTTTTCTTTAGATGATTATTCTAGAATGAATTCAGCCATTTGTTTATAATCTACAGCATTTAACACTTTAGAAGCTGTTAATTTTCTTATTTTGAACCATTAATCAGAACGTTATGCTATATCTGAATAGTCGAATACCTTTAGATACTTGTGGTAATCATTTGGTAAATATTCCTATATTTTCATTAAATTATACTGTTTATTAGTCATATTTAGCTATTTTGGGGATACATATTATTAGTTATTTTGTATGCTAATAGATTATTCTTGATCAATTTGTTACTAAATTTGTTATTAAAGTCTTTCGTTTATTTATTAACTTGTTTCCATATATAAGATTAATTTATTAAGGCCAGTAAATTTCAATTTTTTATTTTTACATAGATTCTTCATTATGATATTCATATATAGGCCATGGAATAAATGGAATATATTTCAATTTTAAAGATACTCGAATGCATTGTAGTGATAAAAAGAGTCATTTTTATAATATCATTTTGGTTGTCATAAAACGATCATAATATATATAATTGTCGATTTTCGACATAAAAAATCCAGTAATAAAATAGAATATCAATAATGGTATATACATCCATAAGAAATTATATATATGTATGAACATAACTATCGATATCCATAAAATAATATAAACATTCGGTGAAATTACCCAAACATCCGGTTAAAGAATATAAAAACTTATATTACTTATTACACATAATATATAAAATATGTAAATTAATATGAACTATTAACTTATACCTAGTAAATCAATATAGTTCTACACCTGTTATATTAATTAGATTATAAATAGATAAATACATGTGAAACCTAGTAAAACAGTAGTAAAAATCAATAATTGAAAATAAGAGAAAATCAGATATGAAATAAAATTTAAGCCATCAGGTTATGTAACAAAATTTTGATCTACAGTTATTGAATAAAAAAATTGTCTATCTCTATTTTGATTTTAAGAACATTTATAAACAATAAAGTCTATCAAATTGTATAATACTAATGTATAATATATTGCTCCAAAGTAAATAATTAAATTGTACTAGTTTGACATATAAATATACAAATTTGATATGAAATAAAAGGAGAAAATTGCATCTTGAAAATTAACCTTATCTGATTACATGAAGCGATAGTAAACATTGAAAATTATATTCGGATCTATTGCTAGAAATAACAACGATCCATATTATTAGTATATTTTAGAAAAGTGAATACCAAAGATCATCCCAAAAGATGCCAAAAAAAGTAATGTGATAAACAATAAAAGAATTTTTTCAAAAATGGCATTACGTATAGTTTATGTGTATTTTCTATTATTTTAATCTAATAAAACTACTTTATTCTCTTATCTACATAATGGACACACAAACGTCATATTATTTATATTAAGTATATTAAATTCACATTTAAAATGAATGAATTAGTCTTAATGCATGTTTTTACATAATGTAAATTTGTGTAATTATGAGTCTTCATAACATATCATACATTTATTTTATGAGTCTTTCAATGCGTTGTTCTCTACATCTATATTTTCTATTTTTTTTTCTATATTTATGTTTTTTTATATATTTTCATCTATATTTTCTATATTTTTATCTATATCTATGGCCTATTGCATATATAAAAAAAAAAATCTTTTAGGGTGTTTTTTTAATATTTTTATAATATTTTTATAATATATATTTTCCAATATGGTCTCATAATCTCTTATATAATAACCATAAACCAGAATATCCAAAACTGGATTTCTATATGCTTTCTACGTCAGATTCTTTCAAATCAGTCTATCTAACTATATTATCAGATATCTATAATCTAACATTTCCGTTATCTTGTTATCTCATATATTTCTATGCTATCCAATGTCCTGGAAGTAAGCAACCAGCAGATTATAGCTGGTATTTATTATTCTATAATTATAGTGTCTCTTATAACATATAGTCTCTCTGTTCTCTATTCACAAATACCATTAAATATTTATCATATATCATTGTCTATTTGAATTATAGATGTTCTTTTGTTTCTTCTATTCTATCTATTAATAAAGATTCTAAATCTTGAATTTCATTTGTCATATCATAGTAGAATATGAAATTATTGTCTTATTATGGTTACTCGTTTTGTTACTCGTTTTGTTACTCGTTTTGTTACTCGTTTTGTTACTCGTTTTGTTACTCGTTTTGTTACTCGTTTTGTTACTCGTTTTCGTTATCACTTTCTTAATTGCTTTCTTAATTGCTTTCTTAATTGCTTTCTTTATCACTTTCTTAATTGCTTTCTTTATCAGTTTCTTGATCATCACCATCACTTACATCAGTATCTATTTTCATACCTATATCTATATTCTATTTCAATAATCTATTCTAAAAACACGTCATGTTCTTGAATATCATCATGTCGTGTAATTTATCAATAACATCTAATATATCTTATGGTTATTTCTATATCTTGTACTTATTAGTTATATTTTCTAATTTATTCTTTATTGATGTGATCTATACATTCTGATCGTTTTATTATATATACATGAATACATCTTATACATCTTTGTCTGGAAATATGATCTATATATCTTAAAAATCCATCATCGAGAATAATTAGAAAAAGGAATTAAGAAAACAAGTATTTCCTATATTAGGTAGACCTCTAGAAACAGGCGATTAATGTCTTTACTATAATTTTTATGGTGCCTGTATGTGTTTGTTTTATTATGCCTGTTATTTATCAAGTTATTTTATTCTATCCCTGAAAATTTGAGATCTTTTCTCGAATAGTTACGATCTTTATTATTACACTCTTTGATCCATGATATATAATTATCCAATTTTAAAAAGCTATTTATATATTTAAAAAAACAAAAAAAAAATATCATTTCAACAGACCAATTAATTACCCCATCGGTGTCATTCCAAACAATCCCCATTTATCTGTCATTTTACTTAGATATCCTCCAGTTTTTTCGTCTAAAAATTTGAGACTTTCATCTAATTTACTCTTCAATTATCCGCCCACATCTCCAACAAGTGATGCTTTATCTTTGAACCAATTCACTATTTTTACGACTAATTTACCACCTTCTCCGAATGTTCCTTCAAAAATAGCAACAAACACATCATATAGCCACGATAACATATTCTTAGGTAAATCAAATAAGAAATCTATCAACCATTCGACTAGTTTATCAATAGTTCCATCGAGATCTTCTTGAAACATCTTACGATATTTCATTATTATCATATACATATTTATAATTATATACACAAATAACGCTAATACGCTATATATTATCAAATTTAAGAAGAAATCTATTAATTCAACTCCCATTTTAGCATAGTCGTTAAAAGAACACTCACTTTTTTTTTTTATTATTTCATTAGTTTGAGCAATCAATTCTTCTAATTATTTCTATTAATCCATATTTTATTCTTCCATATATAAAATCAAATTAAAGTTTTGTATAAATATTATTTAACAAGTTTAGAACTATGTTCATTGTATAGTTACATGAGAATCTATTTAACACTTGGGATATACATATATTTATTAAGACAAATAGTCAATATTTTAGTCAATATTTATGATTTTGACTATATTAACACGTTCTTGAAAAAGCATAACCAATATTAAATATCTTCTTATCTTGAATCTTTTAGATCTATCATAATTAGTTCTTTAAGAATTTTACCATCTATTTGAAAAAGTAAAACATCATTCTTCTTTTAATCTTATTAACAATAAAATGAAATGGTATTTCTGCAAAAATCTTTAATGAATTATCTAGGAATTACAATATTTTATTAACTATCAAGGCTCTTAATAACATAGAATAACGTTTAGAATTTACACACACGATTAGATTATCTAAATATATTCGTTAACATATCGTTATATCTTTGTTAATTTTGTAATATTTCTTATCTTGTTAAATTCTATCCAAAAAATTTTTATTCGTCTTTATATACAAATATTTAGCTTATAGATAAATCTAATAGAGATGATATATCTTTAAATTATAATGAATCTTCTATTAATATTAAAGTATATATTAATTCAGCGTAACGAGAGTCGTCTCCTATTAATAATGGAGTTTCATAAAACATCTTTATCTAAGAATTTAGATATTTTATTAGATATAAGTATTAATGATTTCTGTTTTCTTAAATAGTAAATGATAACAAATATGTTAACGATAAACCCTTAAAAGTCTTTAAAAATTCGTTTATTCCATATTTATATAAGAACTGTAATAAAAGATCCAAAATTTAAATACGGAATTAAGACTTGAAACAATTCTATAAATCAGTGTTTTAGAAGACTAAATGGAATTAGAATCTGTCATATAATTCAAAAACTATTTACTAGTTTCCTCTTTAGAAATTGTACTGGAATAACATGAAATATTAATATAAATCATCTTTTTTTCTATCTTATATTATATCCTATTATATATATTTTATGGTATCCTATTATATATCTTTTATGGTATCCTATTATATATATTTTATGGTATCCTATTATATATCTTTTATGGTATCCTATTATATATCTTTTATGGTATCCTATTATATATCTTTTACATAAAAATTCTATGTAAAAAGAAGTAATTTATCATATTAAACAGAACATAATTAAACATTATCCTTTAGATCTGCTATTTGATTGTTATATTCTTCCTTACTCATATTATGATCTGTTATTATATATCTTATTGGAATATTTGAGAATTAACTCAAAAACCATTTAAAAGGCTTCATTGTTTCAGTTTTACATAATATATCATAGCATTACTTAAGCTATTCATATAAAAAATCAGTATTTTTACTGTATATATATTCATTACATCTCTTTATTATATTATAGAACAAACTAGTATATGTTTTGTTTTAATTCTCGTATTTTTAGTTAGTCACATAGTTACATATATCAATGAAATCATCAGTCAACAAAGGAAAATCATAATCATGTAAGTCTATTTTTTCTAATTTTGCCTTTAATTTTATCTCTACACATTATTATACCGATACATTACCTATCGTCTTATTGCATATATCATTGATGTTATTATATCCATAAATCAAACAATTTAATACAAATGAATAGCAAATTCTTTCAGCAAGAAAATCATTTTTGTCTTATTTCACGTATTTATTAAAGAAATTTACATATAATTACTCAGTATCTATTCCATTTTGAGCAAAATCTTTATTATATATTGGAAGAGCATTGAATAGTTCTTATTTTATCATTTTATAAGATACTCCTTTATTGTTATACTCGAATACATATTGATCTAGTATTGTAGAGAATTCTTATTATTTTAATCCAGTTTATTGGGTAAATCTTTATAATATATCTCTGTGTAAATACTATAATAAATTGGCTGAATCCTATAGAATAACTGTAATTTAAGAATTTATCCCAAAATAACAAAGAATCTTACAATATAACTCATATATTTCTTTATCAGGATTGAAGAACAAATGTTATAAATCTTGGACAAAATCTATTGTATCTATGGTTTGATTGAATTATTATATTAGATCTATTAGTTACATAAAATCAGAATTATGCTTGATGTATTTAATCAATGAAATTTTTACACCTCTGTGTATAATCAGAGAATCTATGTATTAATATATCTCTTTACGTATATCATTTCTATAACATTATAACGATAATTCATATAGTAAATCTCCCTTTGATTTTATTATATCTATTAGTATTTTGGTGTCTTAAATAGTAATGTCTTTTTATTTCAAAAGTGATAAGCAATAATCTAAATCAAAATATACATGCATTTAATCTTGCATTTTTCTTATATCATTTACCAAAGGGTCTTCTTGTCCTAAAAACAAATATTATTTAGAATTATTAAACATTATATAATGGGATGTGAACTTAAATAATATTTGAATACACTGAATAATTATTTTAAATTAATTATTTTCACCATGATATTCTCTATGATTATGTATATAGTAGTTAAAGTAATGACATTCTTTGACGGTGCAAATGTAGAAAGTGTGATTAAATCTACTTTTGAATTTTTATGGAATGGTTTCTTATTTATGTGTCAAGTTTTCTGGGCTGTTATAAAATCAGTATTTAAGTAAGTATTTATGAGTGGTAACATAGTAAAAAGGATATTCGCGGCACCTTTCGATATTTTAGGGTTTGGAACAGAAAAAAAGGATTTCGATGAGAAAAAAGAAAAAGAAGCTGTGAAATCAAAATTAAGTAGTGATATTGATGTAAAAAAAACTATAAACACAGGTATAGATAATATATTAAAAGGTAAAGAAATAAATTTTAACGATCAGGGATAAATAGAGCTGATAAAGGAATTTGGAAAAAAAAGTGATGGTACTAGAAAAATAATATAAGATAAATAACCAAATTAGTAGCAAAATGGATAAGAAAATGGATAAGAAAATGGATAACAAAATGGATAATAAAATGGATAAGAAAATGGATAACAAAATGGATAAGAAAATGGATAACAAAATTAATAACAAAATGGGTAACAAAATGGATAACAATAAGGAAAAATAATAATGGATATAGAAGCTATAAAAAGAGGAGGAATAAAGCCAATGTGGTGAATGTTATTAGACGTTTTTCAAAGAAAAATTAAAAAAAAATATATATAAAAAATATAAAAAAAATATATAAAAAATATCAGTTATATCAGTTAGTTTAATCGTCTTAATCATCTTTCTTGACTTTTTTAACTGTTTTAACTGTTTTTTTCTTTTCTTCTACAGGTTTCTTTTCTGGTTCCTCTTTTGGAGATTCTTTGATAACTACTTTAGCTTTCTATTTCTATACTGGTTCTTCTATCTTTTATTCTTCATCTTCTAGGTTATCATTTAAATCATTATCTATTTCCTATTATTAAATTTCTTATATCATAGGTTTCATGAATTATTATAATGAGTCTTAAACTGATTAATTAGGTACATAGCTTTCATTATCATCAAATCCAGCATCTTAAATTGTTGCTTATTTGCCTGTATAATGGATTCTATATATGAATTATAGTAAATTTATACAATCCATTGACATTTTAATTTTCATTACATCAACTTTGCCATCTTCAGTAGTTTATTCACCTTTATAGAATTAGAATTTAACTGGTAATTTAGCTTCATATTTTCCTGCTACTTTACCTTTTTGAACAGGTGGAGCGAATTCCTTGCTTTTACATTTAACTATCATTAAATTACAAGGTTTCTTTTCTCTCTTTATATTCTTATTACGACCGTTACCAGTAGTTTTTAAGAATGTCTTTCCTTATATGAATTATTCAGGTATTTCATCTGGTAACAAAAGTGATTTAGCTTATTATTCAGTCACTGGTTTTCCTTAGAAATCTTCATCAAAGAATACTACATAATATCTAACATAGTCTTAATTGGCATCTTTGAAATTCTTTTGATATTTTACACCTAAATAGTATAAATTAGAATCATCGATTTATTTACCTTCTTTTTCACGTAATTTACCTTTATTATCTATAGAGAATGGTTATTTGAGTTATTAAACATCTTAATCCATAGGAGCACCGGCATGTTTTTAATACATTTTTGCTAATGTTTTATCGATAGCAGTTACTGCTTTTTGATCTAAACTATCTGGTTTGAACTTAGATAAGCCATTCATTAAATATTTGAACACTTATGGGTCATTTATTAATTAAGGGGTTACTACATCATATTGTTTATTTTATTATAATATATCTGCATTTATTTTAGACATATCACCATCTACTGCTATTCCTGAGAATTACACATAAATAGTATCTTCTTTGTTTTTTGAATTCAAATATACGCACATAGTTGGTTTAGCACCTCCTGATTTGCTGTATGAAATTTCATAGTTTTAAACTAATTGTTAAACGCTACTGTTAATTTGTTCCATATATAACTTCCTTATGTTTGGGGGTGATTTTTTTTCAATTTTTAAATTTAAGGGGACTCAAGAAAGATATATAAAAATTGAAATAAAATATCTTTAAAAAAATACTATCTATATATAATGAGTGATGATGAAAGAGAATTAGAAGATATATCAGAAGCTGAAGAAAAAGATGACGATTTAGTGTCATAAATATCAGGATAAGACAAGGAATTAGATAAAGATTTATAGGAAGAATAGGAAGAATAGGAAGAATAGGAAGAATAAGAAGAATAAGAAAGCGATTTAGATACCGATAATCAATCAGAAAGTATACTCGATTCTGAGCCTGATTTATAATAAATAGACGATAATATAGAACAAAATGATAACGAAAATGATTATATAGAATAAGATAGTTAAGATAGTATATAAGTAAAAACACATAAACATTCTGGTGCCCGTTTGGATAATCAATTTTTCGATTTGAAATAGTGGAGCACATAAGGTAAACAGAGTGATTTATAATCTGGAATATAAGCTAAAAAAGGAAAATCCAAGAGAAAAATAAAGGTTTTATCAGAAGAAGAACAGTAAAATCAAACAGAAGATGCTGATGCAGATATAGAATAATGGAATCAAACTTTCACTAAGAATCAAAAGAAAGGATAAGGTCAAGATTTACGAGTAGTTCATATGGAAGTAGAAACTAGAGAATAATTGAAGAATATTTTCGGAAGAGATTCTATTGGAGTATATGAAATGGTTCAAATATTCTAAAAAGGACGCTTCTGTCCGAAGAAAGAGAATTTGAGTATTGCAAGAACTTAAGAAGGTTTTTTAGAGAAAAGAATATTCATTATTCCATTTATGCTATTTAATAACACTAAACAGTATTTTGACAATCCATTATTTGATTTTAGAAAAATAGGATGGACATAGGATGATATAGATTAGTTACCGTAGTAGTAATTTAATGATGATTAACTAATGGAATTCATAAATAAAGAATGAGATCATACCATAGTTTTATGATAGTTTTTTGTATATTTTTTTATATTTTTTTTTTCATTTTTATCTTAAAAATATTCTATCACTTCAACAATAGAAATACAACAACACCTAAACCAAGACATATATATAATTTTTCACTGGTAAATACACTAGTTATTATATCTTATGATTATTAAATGCTCTTTTCTAGATTCTTTTGACCATATCTTTCTACATATTTTTTGTTATATTTTTTCCCATCTTTTTTACTCATCTATAAACTATTTATGGTGTTTTTTCTTTATTTGAACTTCTCTGATCTTTATATAGAACCATCTTCATTCTCTATTTATCCTAGTCTGTTACTGGTATAATTTTAACCAGCATTTATATTAAAAGTTCCTCCATTACGAGGTAAATTCTATGATAACCATAGTTGATGTTGTTTATTAATTAAATCCCGAATCGCACTTTCAGTTTGATGTTTCATATAATCAATGTATTTTTATGAAACATCTGGGTCATCGATATCTTATTGTTTATGCTATTATTTATGTTATTATTTATGCTATTGGTTATCCTATTGATCTTGGTACTCATCATCTGACGCTTCAGAATCAGATTCTTTACTCTTTTTTTTATCTTTTTTACTCTTTTTGCTTTTTTTACTTTTTTTGTTACTCTTCTTGTTTTTTTTGTTCTTTTTACTTTTTTGGTACTCTTAATAACTTGTAATATCATTGTCATCATCATCATTGTATTACGCTTAATGATTTAAATTATCAAATACTATAGGTCTTTCTAATTGTTATTTCCGATTTTCTAAACTATCAAAATTGGTCTATCTATTCTCGTATTTATTCATATATTAATTAAAATTCATAAATTAATTAGAATCATATTATAATCTGTCACCCTATGTATAGCTGTAATCATAACTATAAATATTTTAATCCATATATAAAAGATAAATAAAAAAAGAAATAAATTTTATATATATCATTTCTGTATGAATGAGTCATCTCTTCTGCTTTATTACTCAGCCAATTTTTATCTACGTTCCTTTAAAAATTCGTTAGTTTTCTTTCCTTATATTAACATACTATTACTGAAATGATAACTAACTAGACTAAATGAGATCATTACTAACACAGTAAATATAGATGGTTACGCTATTTTTTATTCTTCTTATATTACGAATTCCTCTCCTAACGTCCTACATTTTACTGATCTATAAACTCCATAAAAACATGCTCTAATAGTGTATTATTCTTTTTATAAGTCCTTAAACATGAGATTTGCCCATCCATCTAATTCAAACTGGAAAAATGGATATTTTCTATTGATACGCTCTATAAATATGAGAATAATCTTTACTACTCCCATGCAAATGTTTGTTTATTTCTATACTTTCTCTTAGTAAATAATGTCATAAATCGTCTGTTCCAATGATTAAATGTAATCTTCTACAGTGATTTTTTACTAAATATATGACTCTGTAATATTCTTCACGTATATCTTGTCGTTAGGTTTTATGTTCTAATTTTCATCAATAAATCTGTTTAAAATCTATATTTTCCATGCTTCATCACGAGAACAATAGTGTTCTATTTGATAAGTAAGTAAAATGTGATTCTGTATTTCTTGTTATATTTATATCTTTATTTCGCTTTAAGTAATGGGTTTATAGCATTTTTGTTCTTATTTATATTATTATTTACTTGAGTCCTGTTATTTATCCTGTTATTTATCCTATTATTTATCCTGTTATTTATCATATTTATCATATTTATCACCATATTATTTATCCTATTTCTTATCCTACTCAGGAGATTGAGAATTCTGTTCTTCATCGATTATTTGTAGATCTTTTATATTTTTCTCGTTTATATTCTTAAGATCATGTTATATGTTAAAAGTCAATGCATCTATTTGTTAACTGTCCATTTTCAAAATATCATTGACTGTTTTTATATTGAGTATGTCTTTATTTATGAATTTGGAGTTGTATATGCTCATATATCATAAAGATTAAAAAACAAAAAATTTAAATATATAAATATTATTATATAAATATTATTATAGAAATATTATTATGGAAATATCAAAATGGTAATTATTTCCTACATATCGGACATTTTGTTTGTTACATTTTCAATAAGAATCTCAAACAATCCTTACATATGTATTCTTTATGATTATTCGGGCAAATATCTAATATAGCATTAAACTAATAACATACCATACATTGCTATATTTCTTCGTCATCATATAATATTAATCTCATATCATATTTAGATAAAACATAAGGAAGAACTAGTGTTATTTTTATTATAGCATCATAGCTTTGTTGTTTTTAAAGTTCTTCTGGTTCTTATATGGTATCTTTATTGAATTGTATTTATCTGGTGACTTATAAATAATTACTATGTATCTTACATGATATATTATTAATAAAGCATTAAAAATCAGTACAAGTACATCTATGAGACAACGATTTACAGTTCTTATTATCTATTGTATTACAAATACATGGTTATTAAAATGACTATTTACTCTTTATATGAACACTTTTACATAATTCTTTATCTATATTACATGAGCAAATATGATGGCTCGATTTGCAAATCCAAGGGTATTTATTACAAATACACATATGTAACTATGATTGACAGTTTTTCTATATGTTCTTATAACTAGTTTTATATTATTCGAAAATCAGTTTTCCTGATTATTATTTATCATATTGTTGGTTTTATTATGATTCTATAACGCATATGCATTCTTGTTCTTGAGTAGTATTTTATGGTTATACGCAATAATTTTATGGATTTGTACAATTCGATACATTCAGTCCCATTATATAAAAATATGTTTTTTTTCGTATTATAGAAAAAAATAATTATATATGAGCATATGTTTCAATATATATACATTAATATTAATATTGATATGTTTTATCTATTTTTGCGTTTGGTTTCATGCAGATTATTATCTTCCGATATACAACTAAGAATAAATCAGAGTATATAAAGAAATTAAATAATGTGAATCCAATTTCTAAAATAGATTGGATTAAATATAGAATATTTCATAATAAATAGAGAATTAATGCGATAAATAATATAATAAAAGCTCTAATTTTATTTAATTCGCCTAATGCGCAGAATTAATGAAAAAAAATAATGAATTTGGATATAAATAGCTATAATTTAAATAATAAACAAATTGTAATTGGGATAATGATACAAATCCTGTTATTTATTATGATTAAACTACTTATTATAAATGTTGTTCTGAAAATCAAAAGATTTATATCATAATATTGCATTATGTTTTAACTATTCCTTTTTTCCTGGGGTTTTATATATATTTATGTATAAATATTGAAAAATTATCTAAAGAATGGACTACAGTAATAAAAATAGAGGAAAAAATAGAAAAAGAAAAAGAAAAAGAAAAAGAAAAAGAAAAAGAAAAAGAAAAAGAAAAAGAAAAAGAAAAAAAATAAGAAATAGAAATAAAATAATAATGCACTATTTGTCTTGAAGAAAGAGTATGTAATCATATAATTTGCAAAAAAGGCTGTTCTAATATTATATGCCAGAATTGTATTAAAAATATAGATATTTGCACTATTTGTAGAGGAAATAAAATAGCTCAAAATTTATAAATAATGAGAGATACGTTATGACATTTATCAAAAAATAACAGAATTCCGAGACAATCTCTTTGATATAGCTTTCATAAAGAAATGATGCGATAACTATTCCAAATTTTTTTCATTATTCTAATTTGAATTAAAATGTTCTATTTATTTTTATATTACAAAGTCCCTTGCAAATCATACATTTCTATCTTAATTCATCAGGCATATCTTTGAAACATTCATCACATAAGTCATTCCTGCACCCATTACTCAAACATGTGACACAAATTAACTATTATTTCTAATTTCTACATACAAAACAATCACTTTCTCTATTTTCTATTTCCGTTTCGTCTTTAATTATCAAATTTTAACCGAATTATCTTAATCTAATATATTTTTAATCTTTGATTAAATGCAAATAAGTATTTTCTTTAAATCTATCATATTGTTTCTTAGTAATGTTGACAAAATCAAGATAAAATATCTTTTTTCTCTCTTTGTATTCGAACGACTAACTCAATATTTCATATTCTTTCTATATTTAATCCAATGATTAATCGTCGTCACCCATGTAATAATCTACTTTGAATATATCTATTTGACTCATATCTGTTCTTTCTACATATTTTTACATACAAAATTGCCTTTTCTTTCTATATTATTCAGTCATTTCTTATGGGATAAATTTATGATTGTTGTCTTTAATTATTAATTCTAAATATCTGCATCTTTCTAATAATAATTATAAACAATCTATATCAAGAGAACTATCTGGGGAATTTATTGTTTATGGTTAATAAGATATTTTTTTGTACTATAACATTTCTAAAAACAACTATTTTAGATCTAAATCCTTTATTTCCTTCATTATATTAATTAACTCCTGCCAGTTGTAGACATGATCATTGAATAATTACTCTTTATGGACTGTTTACATGATATATTTCATATTTATCAATGGATTTCTAATTACATATTTCACTGTTGTTTCTTTATTTCCATGTGTTCCTCGTTATTCTAAAATATTAATTTATCTTTCCATATTAATACAATTTACTGATTAATAAATCATGTTAAATTTTTCATCAAATAACGGAAAATAAATGAATATTTCATTATAATAGACATTTTCTCTCATTATTACATCCATGAAGTCTTTCAAATTATCTGCATTTATATAATTTACCCCTTTTTATCTAAATAATTCTCTTAATTCTTTAGGGATAAATGGAATACGTAAATGTTTGTTTTTTTCAATTTATTTGAAGTATTCTTGATCATTTTCTAATATAGATTTATATGTTTCTATTCTCTTAATTTATAAATCAAATTATAAATAAAAGTTTTCGCTTAACTATTTAGATATACAAAGTAACAAAAGTAATTGGCTATTTTTATCACTATCTTTCAATAAAGGAAAACTGTATAATGATTGCTCAGTATAGATCAATTTTCCATTGACGTTTTGTCTAATTTCTGAATTAAGTAAATTTATCAAGAATAATTCATATTATTTAATAAATCTGTAGTATTTCTTATTTTCTAATATATAATCAATGTTTTTATATATTTCATTTCTCAAAGTCATACACAAAATTTTGTTATATTGCTCTTCGTTTACGATTCCACAATTTCTTAAGAATTATATGTTATCCTTTATTCTGTCTAATTTCTATACGTCACAGAGATACGCATTATCATCGTAAAAATCCTTCAAAATTGATTATATCGCAGTATTTCCTTATTGAAATTACTCATATGTTTATTATATATAATGTTATATACAATATGGCACATTTACGATATTATGTGGAATACGGTTTAATATTTATTATTTCAATTCTTTTTTATCAGAATATTTATCTATTAATTCGAACAGATCTTTGACTTATATGTTGATTATTTATTCCATATATAAATATATTTTTAGGGAATGAAAAATATCGAAAAAAAGCAATTCTATAATATATAGATATAAAAAGTATAAAAAAGTATAAAAAAAAGTATATAAAAAGTATAAAAAAAAAGTCATCTAGTCATCCACCAATCAATTGTATTCTATTTATTATCAGTGCTGTCAATCATATATTATCTAATAAAACACTCTAGAAAAGGACTTTTTTATATAAAATTATATACATTTTATGGGTTAATAGGTGATGGATGAGGTTTGCAAATTAATATATTAGAGCTCTTATTTACTAAATTTTCCATCTTTTATGATTCTTTACCAAAGAGCATATAGACAACATTTTTCTTTTCTTTGTTCATGTTTTTTATTATATCTTGTGTCAAATTTTGCCAACCAATTGCGTTGTGGCTTCCGGCTTTATCTCCAACAGAAAGTACTCTATTTAACAATAAAAGTCCTTATTTCTGTTAACAGTACATGCTTCCTATTTCTTTTCTCTTAGTGTTCTTAAATAGTTCAATATCGAATTTATTCTTCAATATATCATCGAACATATTAGTAGTACATAGCTCGTAATCTATTGCATTTTTCTCTTAAAATTTATTCATTTGTTCTTCTAGTTCCTTGTATTGTTCAGATTCAAAATCAGTTATCATATAAAAATCATCTCTGTTTTTACACGAGACAACATGATGAACGATTTATTTAATGTATTACGGATCTTTATTGAAATATTATTTATTAGCTGTTAGAAAATCATAGTCCTTCTACAATGCTTTAAATATTGTCTTCAAACTTTCAGGAATTTCGCTAAACGGAATCCTAGGATCTATTACAAAAGACTTTCCACATGCGTATTTTATTTCTTCTTTGGTCTATTTGTTTTTATATATTTTATAATAAGGATCTTATCCTATAATTACACAATTTATATCCTTTGGGAAATAACGTAAAAAATCAAGAACATTTTCTAAATCAGGTCTAATACAATTTTCTTATGATAAATTGACTAATTAGTTCATATATTGCTTTATTTATGTTTCATTATCATCTGTTATTAGCTTATATTATTTCCATATAGCTATCTCTTTAGGTACGTATTGTTATATGTTTGATAATTAAAATCTAGGTAATATTTCTTTAGAATGTTCTGATTCGAAAGGTTATTTCTATGCTATTTTACACTCTTCGTCGAACTCCTTTATTATTTCTTCTATGCTATTATATTGTTTTTAAGACTGTTCCATATATATTATCAGTTATTTAAAGTATATTTTTTTCAATTTTATATATGATAGTATTTATTATAGCTGGAGTATTACTAATCGGTATCATAATAGGAGTAGTTTTATTCGTAAAGAAAAATGGTAGCTCAAATAGTGGTGGTGGAAGCAGTGGTGGAAATACTAATACAAGCAGTGGTGGAAATACTAATACAAGCAGTGGTGGAAATACTTCTGTAAATACTAATACAAACAGTGGCGGAGGTGGTGGAAATACTGCTATTACACCTGTTGTTAACACAAATGTAACACCTGTTGTAACACCTATTGTAACACCTATTATAACACCTATTGTAACACCTATTGTAAATAATAACGCAAATAATAAGTAAAATAATAAGTAAAATAATAACGCAAATAATACTGTAAATAATAAGCAAAATATTGCTGTAAATAATAATACAAATAATGGCGTAAAAAATGTGCCAATAAATAATAACATAATTGTACCATAATAAAATATATTAGGTAATGAAAACCAAATTCTAAAAATGTATTCAATAAAAAATGATCTAAATATTCAACAAGGAAAATATAATTTCCATGTTTTATAGGATAGCAGTCTTTTCGTAATAGTTCCTGCTCAAAATTATAATTTTATTACATATCAAGACGATCTACCGAAACTGACATTTAAAAATAAGGATGAAAATAAGGAATATTAATTCTTCTAGCAGAACATTCTTCACAATGCAGTTCAAGCCACCGATTTTAATTATTTTCATAACAATAAGCCTGATTTATTTACAACATAAGAAAGAGGTGATATTTTCGAAAAGAAAGCTGAACATTTAAATGGAGAAAATAATAAAATGATAGATTTAGATGGAAATATTAAATATGATTAATATTCTGGAAATTATTATTTAATCAAAACAAGTTTCTAACAAAATGGAAAAAAAAATATCTTACATACGCTAGTTAACAGAAATAAATTTTAGATATTGAAATTTTCTTATAATTAATAAAATCACGGAAATGTATTACATGGTAATTTTTAATGCGATGGAAACAATGATATAAGACCTTTTCATGCATTTAAAATGAGAGATATTGTTACTTAGTTATTGATATTTGTTATAAACTTCCATCTATATCACACAGACTAGAAATAGAACGAATAATAAAGAAAAAAACTTTTCAATGACTACGTCCTAATGATATTAAGAATATTGGGATATGAAAATAATAAAGGTATGATAGTGATTCAGGGAGATTTTAATGAATATCTAGATGATATTCACGATAAAGAAAATCTGAGACTATAGGACTCTCTGATTGGAATAGATTTTAGTTTTAAATTGGAAAAACCAACTATTGCAGGACACTATGCAGATGCTTGTTTAATTTCATAAACAAAGTAAAATAAAGACAAAATTATAAACAAAGTTTCCAATTTGACAAATCATTCTGATCATCCAATGGTATAAAATACTATATCCAGAGCTATTAATATATCATATGATTTAGACGGGGTATTTAATAGATAGACAACATATGATAAAGAAGTAGAATTAGATAAAATAATCATAAAAAAGGGTGAAAACGACCCTTACGGGGTAGACAAAGCAAATGAATATCAAATGAATAGTAATTTCTTCAGATAGATATATTTTGGAGCATAGATTAACATAGGGTGTTAAATTTCTATAATCACTAAAAATCAAAAATATAAAGAAAAAACCAATAAAGATAATCTATTATTATAAATATATGGAAATCTACAAAGAGCGTTGGACATATAAAAAAAAGATAATGTAACTTTAGGAAACTGGAATAAAGACGGCGACACCGAATACGCGCAAATAAGTATAGATCTAGGATTACTAATAACCCTATTCATCAATATATATATCGCAGACTAAAAAAATAAATTACATATAATGGACTCCATAAATTCAGTAGTTCTAATAGATGATAATCCTGAAAACGTGGAATAAGTATCAAAAAAATACACAGGAATACTGATAGTAAATTAGATAACAGAAAAAACATTATAAAACACTGCAAACATAGATCGCAATGCATTCCTTAAAGATTATGTTTTTATATAGAATTTCTGCAATTAGAATAATGCAGGCGAATATATTCCGATCGAAAATCAAAATTTCGGATTATTTTAGGTAGTAAATGATAATTATTATACTGATAATATTAATAAGGAGACTGAAAATGCAAGAGGTTTATGGACATTATTGAATTACGAACATTAGGAACATTAGAAACCTATGAAAATCTGATTTTATATCATATTTTTTATGATTGTTATTGGTCTTTTGTATCATTTTTAGTAACATTTTTAGTAACATTTTTGGTAACCATTTATCCCTTAAATGCATCAAAACATACTTTATTAAATACGTCATAATATATCTACATATATGGTTAATCTTGTATTATATATTATAACAAGTCATTAATCAAATAAAATTACTAATCTTCTTTAATAGACTCCAATTTATCTTTCATTTTATATTACTATATCAGTTCTATGAATTACTCATTTTATATATCTATATGCTATTTATCTTTCAATTATTGACATAAAAATGGTTAATCTTTTTATGAAAGTTCTTATGTATATCTAGACATGTTTATAAAATAGTCATGGTGCTAAAAGCTGTTTGCGATGTAAATAAGGGAGATAAATCTAAGAAAATGTTTGTTTAAGAACTATTTAATATGATCTTATTCTTCTTTGGGTAGCTATTGATTAGCTATGTAATCTTCTATTAGTTGATTTAGTAATTATAAATATTATTGATCTATTGAATCGAAGAATTCCTTATCATTGAAGAATTATTCAACATCTAGAAATTAAGTATTTTATTTAGACATGGGTTATTTTTCTGTGTTTTTCTTCTTTCTTAGTATTATAGCATCATCATAAGTAAATCGATCAGATATATCTTTAGCATCCATATATAAATAATTTTTAAGATAAAAATTAAAAAAATGGGAATATAAAAATAAAAAATATAATTTATAAAATGACGTCACAAACGTTTTTAAATAACTATAGAAATGTATTCATCATATATCCTCATCATATATCCTCATCATATATCTTCATTATATACTTCAGGTTCTTCGAGAGTTTCTTCATCTTTTGATCTGATATATTGTTATTCCTGTTATTCCTATTATTCCTGTTATTCCTGTTATTCCTGCTATTGGTGTTATTATTTACCTTTTTTACCTTTACCTTTCTTCCTTTTGAGAGTCACTTAATTACTCTTATCAGCTAATATTATTTTATTGAGTATTATGAATATTTAACGGAAATGATTAGTCACTTTCGTTATGTTTTCTGCTTTTGAAACAGTATCGGTGCAATCCTTATCAAGAAGCACGAATTAGCTGAGTTTAACAGCGAATCTTTATAAGTCAAATGATAGTAAATACTAGTATTCTTTTAAGTTATTTGCATCGTATTTCTATAGGAAATCATTGAGCATTTTCTATTATTCATTGTATTTTGATATGATTTATAAGCATTTTTATTGTTCGCTCATATCTAAGAAACTATCATCATCTGAGGCATTTATTTGTTCGTTAATTTGTTCCATATATAATTAGTGTACTATTAAAACATATATTTTTCAATTTTTAAAATAAAAAGTATTTAAAAAGGGTATATAAAAATGGTGTTAAAATATATAAAAAAAACATAAAAAATATCATCTAACAAGTATGCAATAGTTCTATAAATGCAATATATCATCAGCGTTATCTTTCATATAATTAACTGTTTTAATAGCTCTCTTTTAATCAAAGAATTAATGGAATTACGATATTTATTTGATATCTTGATTATCTATTAGACTTTTAACATTTTTCCATAATTTTCCCTGTTCATATACTGAAAAACCATATTTCTAAAATACTGATATGAAGTTCTCCGCAAATACTATATATTATTGTTCTTAAGAGTCATCTGTTTCGTCTTATATTTTGACATTTATTTTAAGACAATAATTATCTATTGGAATATTGATTCCTTTATTCTATTAGTTCATCAAAGGGAACATTCTTTATATTACATAATTAGAACCTTTAATTGAATCGTGTTTCTATAATACCTTGTGTATGTAATCACCATCTAGATATTATATATAAATAAATGTGTTCTTTTCACCGTAAATACTATTAAAACTGTTTCTATTAATGAATTATGCCAATTTATCTAGTTCGTTTTCACTATAGAAATATTAGTAAATATCTTATTACAAGTTAATGAAATTATAAGGCATGTTTAATTGTCTAGATAAATCAAAATCACCTAGATTAACGGCTTTTAATTTAGAATTAAGACACTTATGAGTGCTTTATTATTCATTGAATTTGGATACATATTGATCACTGTTATTAGATATAGATAAAATATTATCACTATGTAATCCTATTTTCATTATGTCTTAATTAGTGAAGAAATCAATTGTATTTATGAATTATACACGATTTTCTAATTCATAATACTTATTTACTTTTGATTCTTTTTAGTTTTAGTAAATTTATTGCATTATTTGAATTATTTATAGTAATTTAAGAGATTATTTTGCATAGTTATATTCAGATCTAACAATCGTGTTCATCTATTTAACCGGAGGCTATTCATTACCCGTAATTCCTATTTATTAAAATGACTCATTTATCTAATTTACCTAATTTTTCTTTATTATTTTCTTTTTAGTATCTTTAGGTTGTTTATCCTGTTGTTTATCCTGTTGTTTATCCTGTTGTTTATCCTGTTGTTTATCCTATTGTTATTATTTATTTTATTATTATTTATTTTATTACTCTTATCCTTTTTCAATATTTTTTATAGGTTCTTTTTCTTATACTTAAAGTATGTTTTATGTACGATTTAGTATATCTAGTATCAATTTAGCATTCTAAAAACTGGTACAAGTTCCATATTACCTATCATTCCTCATTTATCTCATAGAATCAAATCTGATTTTCTAAGCAACTATTTTCAATACAGAATTCTCAAAATACAAACCAAATTATACTATAGATCCTGAAATTATCTGATTTCCATCTTGATCTACAGGATATATTTGTTATTATTTCCTATCGAATTATGTGTTCAAAGGAACAGAAACTTCTTTCATGTTCTATAGTTAAATAAGTTATCCATTTTGATCTTGTATGTATAGACTAACAACTGCAAATTACTATTCGTCTTTCTTTATGTTAAAGATCTATGAATAGTCATATTGAACATAAAATACTATATTGTAAGTCTCATATTAATATGTATAATCCGTTTGTTGCCCGTCTATGTTAACGAATAATAAACCATCTATTTGATAGACTTATTGATATTCTTTCTATAGATATTTCATCTATTAAAATAGAGTGTCATTTGTAGTGTTTATTTCTATTTTTTCATTAGGAAATAACACAATTGGATTGTATATTATTATGTTACTTTTCTTTTTCTATTCAGCCATAAATTTAATATGATTCATCTTTATTTTGTAGAATTCTTCTAGATCTTTTGGTTATTTGTATTCATAATATCCTTTATCTAATAATTTAACAAGTTTCTATACTATTTCTTATCTTTTATAATAGTCCTGATTTTAATCCGTAATATCGAAAACAGATACCATAAAATGATTATTTTCCTGATATACAGAACATCTGAATTTATAATCCAATTTATTACTTTTTATGAGATCTGTCTTAAATTGTCCGAAACATTTAATTTTAGCATCAGATCCTATGGTATATATTTTATCATTGTAAAATATCATCAATGATCTATTTCCTGATGTTCTTTCTAAGAGACAATAATTCTTCAAAAAATCCTTATTTATATCTAACATTTTATAAGGATTGGCTTTCAAAGTATTACTCTTGAATTGTATTTCATCAATGTTGTTTTATATATATTTGAAATCTTCTTATGATATAGGATTTGGTGATTGATATATCAGATAGACTAAATTATGTAATACAGTTTATTCTTTCTTGAGATTCTGATGCAATTTATCATTAGATTCTACTATTATATTATATATTGGTTCTTCTAGGTCATCTTGAAAAATTCTTTGAAATATGTAATATTATTTAGGAGAGGTTATTATAGTATTAATTATCTTCTGTTTTGTCATATTTTTATTATTTAATACTTATAGAAGCTATTGTGTATCTACCTTTTACATCTTTTATTGATCATAATATAATACGTTGAAATTAAGTATATTGAACTATTCAACAGGTTTTTATTTAGATTATTTATAGTTTTCCGAGGTATCTTTATAGTAATCATCGATAACAGAATCTTTTGTATAAATATGAAATTTACATAGCTATTAATCAGCAATGAAATATTCAGATTCTTCGAAAGTATACTTGATTAAATATTCGTCTTACTAGTTCTTTAGTTTTATAAAGAGTTATTGTTAAGAGAATATAAAAGTACCTAAATCTACTTTGTTGAAATTATATTTGAATTGTTTTTAATTAGATATCATATATATAATAACTGTTTTTAAAAGAACTAATTTTCAATTTTTAAAATAAAAATGGTGTAAAAAAATATATAAAAATGATGTAAAATAAAATATAAAAATGGTGTAAAATAAAATATAAAAATGGTGTAAAAAAATATCAAAATCATATAGTCAATTACTTTAAATGTAAATCACTCGGCATTTTGAATGTAACTATCGTACCATTACTAATAGCATTATAGCAGAGATCGTATTATTATTATTCAAATCCTTCTATATCATCTTTATCTACTAGAGTGTTTTTTATGTTAAATAAGAAAGTATTTTTCTCAAATGTAAACTTACGTTTTTAGTATAATTATTCCATAATTTTTATCAAATATTACATATTTTTCTTTTATAGTATGTATGTTTGAAAGAATTATAGATCTATATCTTTTAATTGCTTCTATAAATGGTCTTCATTAGATAGTATTAAAATCTATTTAAAAATGTCATTTACATCTATGTTTATAGGTATTTCAACCATAGTTCCGAAGAATCTACCGGATTTAGTGTTCTTGTATACTTATAGGACAGTTTAAATTTGACTATCACTATCTTTGATCATATTAGATATTTAATTGTATATATTAGAGCTTTCTAGTGTTATTATATCATTTATTACGACACAAAGTTTATCAAAACTTAAAGCAGATATTTTATGTTTATAATCATATAGTTCTAATACATTGTTGTATTTACGTATTAAAGCTCTTGGATTAGCATATGCTATACAAGTGTGTCTAATATAAATATTGCACGTTTCATCTGAGTCAATTACTTTAATATTTTAATATTTCTTTACTTAATTATCGATTAGATCTTGTTTTAATAAATGTATTTTAGCATATTTTTTAACTACCATTTTACCATTTATTATAACTATTTTCGTAAGTTCAAAAATAGTTATGAATTGAGTATTAGATTATACTAGATTACCGCTGTTAGATGATTGTTTTATATAATGTTGATAATTTGTTAATTTATTGTTGACTATATCTAATTTATCATTCATTATTTCGAATTTCTAATTGAACGTCATTGTCAAGATGTTAGCATTATTTTATACTTATTATTGCACAGTATCTTTGATATTTGATTCATTTTATTCATTAATTAATTAAATTTATCATCTCTATCATGTATGTCTTTATCTTTAGATTTGATGATAGTTCTTGATTACATTGATTTAGCAATATTTTGAATAGTTTTCGATTTTATGGTTTGTTATTATTCCTTTATCATTTGTTATTACTATTATATTTTAGCTTCTAATTCTAATTCTCTGTTATTCATTTAAACAGCGAGTTAATGAGACATTTTGGTGAGAATTCCACAGTAAGTTGGAGAAACCCAAATTCCGAAAGGAACTATCAAATCTAGATGCAAATATGTGCCTCTTAATTCGTTATCGTAATTTGATGATGGAACTATGAAAGTCATATCCGAAACTGTAAAAGTAGTTTAGGAGGTAACACCTAGACCATTTTCTTCAATTAGAGATTCAAAACTAGATTATATCATAATTTTGGACATCTATGTAATCATCCAATCTTTCAATTATTTACTTTATTTTGATGCTAAATGACACGCATTAAAGTATATAATATTATTTTTAACACAATATACTAGATCGAAATTTATGTATTTTCCTCTATAAAATTATCCTATATCTGTTGTCTTAATATGTTATCTGAATAATGTTCTTAATTGATTTTAAGAAACTTATTATTATGTGTTTATTTAGAATTATTATTATGATTGTTCCATATATACTTACCCCTATTGTTAAAACATATATTTTTCAATTTTTAAAATAAAAATGGTGTAAAAATATATACTAAATATGTAAAAAAAATATATGCTATAAATATATGCTATAAATATATGCTATAAATATATGCTAAAAATATATCATATCACTATCATATTTCAGCTTCTTCTTCTTCCTGTTCTTCTTCGCCGTTAGATATATCATTTTCAGATTCTTCTAGATCCTATTCAGATTCTTTTTCTTTATCGTCTTTCTTTCCTTTTTTCTTATCAATTTTCTTATTACTTTTCTTTCCTTCTTTTTCTTCTTTTTCTTCCTCTTCTTGATCTAGGTCTTTATTCCAATTATTCAATTTAACAGCTCCTTATTTTTTTGCCTAATCTTTGCTTTGTTTAATAGGTATATCATGGAATTCACACAAACTTTAGTATAATCCTTTTATATTTGTAAGCATTTTCTTATAGTTAGTAGTCTTAGTAGTTATTGTGTTTTTTTCTGATTTTTCAAATTACAATTATAATTCGATTAGTAATTGGTTAGCGTTTATTAGAGTGAATGGACCGAAACTTTATAATATCCTGTTAGTTTCAGGTATTTCATCGATTTTCTTCTAATTAGTTGGGTTTTTGAGAATTTCTTGGAATTTCTTGATCTGATTTATCATTTTCAAATGAACATCTTGTTATGTTAATTGAATATGAGATTATTGTTTTGATTTGACCTATTTCATTGTAGACATTATATATAACTGACACTATTTTAAATAAGTATTTTTTCAATTTTTAAAAAAAATAATACAATAAAAAATGACCCTGGTCCTATAGTAAAATTATAGCATAAAATGTGTGCAATAATATATATAATAATATATAAAAATCACATTTATATATATGAGCTCTAATCAAATATATGATTAAATACTATCAAAAATACAGCAAAAAAACAAGAAATCGGACTACGAACAATAGGTGCTAGATCAGCTATTAGACCAAGTCTACAACGTTACTGATATAGAATCCTTCAATGATTTTGATGTACGCAACGTCCTTGATATTTAGTATAATCTATATAAGCAAGAATATCTTCTTAAATTTGAATAAGTCCGTTATGATGATCTAGATAAGAATTAGAAGCTAGAATTGCTAAAAGAACGTTGTTTATACTCTAAATAACTACAGATATAATAATATAACTTGCAAAATATATTCACTTTATACAGTTAAATGAAATGTTTACTTCTCTATCATGAACCGGGATTAGGAAAATCGATTGCTACATTGTCTATATTGAATAATTTTAGACAGTATTATCAGTAAATGTAACAAAAGATATATATCATAGTTCCTGGGGTATTATTAATAAAAAATTGGAAAGATGAGATATTAAAATACTATAGATTATTCCTTTCTTACGGAAACTATACTGATAATCAAATAAGAAATCTAATTTCAAAAGAGTACTCAATAATGACGAAATAGACATTCCATCAGATAATATAACAACAGTTATTAAATATATAATTTCAACTAGATAATTGCTTTATAGTAATAGATGAAGCGCATCACCTTGCAGATATATAGATATCAAAAGATTTAATACTTATGTTATAGAAAGCCAAGAATATTCGTATTTTACTACTTACTGCAACACCTATGAAAAATAAAGCAGACAATATAATAGATTTAATCAACATTCTCAGAGTATGTAATAACAGTCAGAATAAGTTATTACTTAAGTCAGAAATTTTTGAATATAAAGACTATGTCGATCAAATACGTATTAAGAATCCATAGAAGTTAATGGAATACACATATGGATATGTAAGTTGTGTTAAGAATACTGATAAAATTGCATTTGCATAACCATAATACCACGGAACTATTCCTTACGGAGTTAAATTCAGTTATTTGATATAATGTAAATTAGGTCCGTTTCAGAAACAATTACAAGAAGATATGTTTTTAAATAGGTATAACATCGATGATGAAAGGAATAACAAAGATAACAAAGATCTATAAAATCACTATAATATCATTTAGAGGATCAATAAAAAGAGAGCTAAACAAGGTCTTGAAACAAAAGAATTTAGTAGTTATTGCTAGAATTTAAAGTAAAAAGATCCATAAATGTATAACGAAAAATATTAATAGCTATAGTAAGACATGGAGGAATATATAGAAGAACACATTGAAAAATATTACAAAGACAGTTCAAAAATATAGAGTAAAATGTAGAATAAAATATAGGATAGAATATAGGATAAAATATATGATAATTTATAAAAGAAACCTACGATAGACGCATCATACCATGGGAATGATTCGGAGCTAAATCGTGGATTTAGCGAACCAACGAAATAGCCTACATAAGAAGATAAAAATTACTCTGACGATAACAGATAACAATTCGATTTCAGATTCCTAGTTTCATCTAATTTCGCGATTCCTAAACTAATAGGTGATAAAATTGTTCCTATATATTCATATAAAGAACTTCTATCCTTAATCAGATTTCTCAAGGTATAATAGAATCTATAACGTATGAATGCTAGATTAAAAGATTTATTAAAATAATATAAATATGATACAACAGGAGTACCGGAAAATAGTTATCTATAATTAAACTAACAACAAGATTACATATAAGGCAAAATATTTCATAAAGATTTCGTAGGTTTATTCTCAATCAAATTGAAGTACATGATAGATAATATCTTATAAGAAATACCATAATAGTTCACTATAACAGTCTATAGTAATTTTAAGATATTCGGAACTGATTTGATAGAATAAACATTACTAGCAAATGGTTTCTTATTATACAAACAGAACATGTAATATGATATCTAAGATGACACTCGAGATGCATTAACAGGAGAAATATATAAAGATTTTAAATAGAAATACCCGAATAATTAGTTCTATCCTTGTACATTTTTTAAGATATCAGGTGAAGAAACTAAAGATATAGATAGAGGAAAGGATAATATTAAAGAATCCAAATAACTAGAAGAAGAAATAGAGAATTCTAAGTAAATATTAGACAATGTATTCAATAATCCAAGAAATATAGATGGTAAATTAATAAAGATATTTATTGGTTCTAAAGTCATAGCAGAAGGTATTACGATAGCAAATTGCGGATCTCTTCATATACTGGATCAATCATTCAATTTTTCACGTATGAAACAAGTCTATGGGAGACCTATTAGATGGTGTTAACATTTGAATAAACAATTACTATAGAATAATCCTGATCAAAAAGTAAACATCAGACGTTATGCTGTTTGTGATGAATTCTTTGAGGAATATTTAAAATAAGGCCGTGAGAAAGAGTATAAATTATCAGTAGAAGAAATAATCATCAGAAAATCAGAAATGAAATATATTTTAATAAAGTAAGTAGAACGTATTTTGAACTAAAATGCAATCGACTGTATTCTTAATTATAACAATAATAATCCTGTAGAAACACTTGAAAAATGCAAGAAATGTATACCTGTTGAACTGGATCATGAATTTACATTAGAAGAGAAAAAACATCAATGTATAGAAGAATGTGAATTTATGAAATGTGGATACAAATGTAACATATCTGATATATATTCTAAGGAATTGCATTATGATGAATCTACTGGATTATATAAAACAGAGAAGACAAAAAGCAGTTTCTATATCAATTTCCAGAATATAGCTTATGAATTATAATAAGTTAGACAATTAGCTACGTAAATTTTCATCTATGAATAAGAACTGAATTTTGAGTAATTATATGATAAAATAGAAGAGTTAGCACCATAATAATTGAAACTATTATTATAAAAGAGACTCCTATCAATAGTAATGAGTAGACTTTCTATAAACAAATTTAACCTGTTACTCAACGATAATATAATAGTTTACAACAATAAATTGAAGAATTGCTTCATATTACTAGATGAGAATAAACAGATATTCAAACTGATTCCAGTTAAATATTTCAATAAATACGGAATCTACGATGCTAACTTAGAATTTTATTAAGAGTAAATAGGATAATATGCGTTATAATTGAATGATGTATCTAAATTTATAACTGAGAAAATGGATGAGCAAAAGTACTTCTAATATGATAAAAGATATTATTAAACTAAGAAATTCTATAACATTTGCGGCATACTTTGTGATGATGAATATCAGAAAAAGCAAGGTGAGTAATAAAGTGAAACTATAAACTGTATTAAGTAATTAAAGATCAAAATATTTTCATAGAAGGACTCCAGTAAAAATAGCAAAAATGAGGATGAAAATGATTAGAAGAATTTGTAATATAAAGATATAAATTTCAAGCATTTCGGATATCTATTATAAAATATTCCAAAGGAATAATTAAAATATATAATGAAATCTTTAGGAATAGGATTAAATGATGATCAAGACTAAGATACATAAAAAGATAAACAGAAAGATAGAGATCAAAATAAGAATAAAAGAAAAATAAAATTCTGTTAATTGATATTACAAAGATTAATAAATCTAGAAAAATATAGCACTGATTACTTCTATATCGTACTTCCCATTAACTAACCATTTTATGTATATCCATATAACATGTATGATAGACTGTAATTAATAGAATAATAACTGATGTAAAATAGACTAGTATATCAAAAGAAAGAATAACCGATTAAACCAGAAGAAAGAATAAAGAATTTATAATATAAACAAATGGAATTTTTCGTATATGTAGATATAAAGGAGGATTTCAATGAACAACAGATTTAATTATTATAGAAATTGGGATTCGTTAAAGAAACTAAATAATACGTACTAATAATTAAATGAAATTTTTTAATTAAATATATATTTAAATGTTCTTTTTTATATATGAGTTAAGCAATGCCATAGGATACATAGGAGATAAAAATAGACATATTTGTGACAAATAATGACAAATAAATAGCATATCTATTCGATTAACTTACTGATCTAATTGATCTAAAATAAGGATGTCCGATTTATGATTTCGCAAAGTTACATTTAACATTCAAAATAGATGAAATAGATCTACCAGAAGACTAGATTAATTCATTTTAAGATAAATTATTTGTAGATTATGTAGGAGTCAATTTTTTACTATTTAACAAATTTGATTAAAAATGCGTATCTCTAATCAAAATAACTAGAGATATTCAACAAGAATTTTTGAAGAAATAATTGGTAAAAATATTGTTATAAGAAATATAGGAAAACAATAGTGCATAAGGAATAGCACCGTAATGAAAAATGAAAAATAAAAAATAAAAATATTTTATTTTTAATGTCTTTTAGATTTATCTTTTTATATAAATGTTAAATTAATAACAATATTAATATTATATAGCAATTCCTTATTCAATATTTACATCTATATTATGGTATAGTTATATTGTGTATAAAATATATAAAATAAAGAAATAATCAGATACTGTAGAAGTAATATAAGACACAGAAAAAAATGTATAAATATTTGACAACATGGAACTATAATACATATATAACAATCTTTATAAATATACGAGATAATAATCTACATCACTTAATATATTACAATTTGTGAATGCTATATACATAGCTGTGATGAGTGATTCAATTTCGTATTATACATTGATGCTTGTTTTAATGTTATTACTTTATTTTATTATGTATATTTCAATATGTGATGATATAGATTAAATAAAGAGATCTTACTTATAAATATGTTGTTGTTAGTGTAAAACATCTAGTAAAGATAGAGATACATAAAGTAAAGAATATATGATGGCTAAATTTCAGAAAGATAAGATAAACATTTTTGTTTTGAGTTAATTATCAATTAAAGTAATATTTACAGCTTTAGACATAATAATCATAGGATAATATATTGTCATCTGAGTCTTAGGACTAGGTGCAATGTAGATTCTTTCTATATGTTGTAATCACTCAAATTACGACCATCTTCTAATTATTTTCCTGCGAAAATAAGTCTCTATTGATCAGGTGGAATACCTTCTTTATCTTATATTTTTGCCTTAACTTATTCAATAGTATCAGTTGATTCTACTTCAAGAGTAATGGATTTTCCTGTTAATGTTTTTACGAAGATCTACATATATAATATAAAATGTTTTTTGGGATATATTTTTTTAAAAAAAAAAATGTTTAAATATATATGAAATGGATCTATCTCATTGGTATCATGATATTGAAAGCATATTCAGTAGACACTGATGTCATAGAAAATGCCAGCAAATCTTTGATTTGAGAGTTTATCACCATTTACATACATGTGAAAAAAAATGTTATCAGTTGAAATTAAAGAGTTAGTTAATTTGATTTATTCTACTTAAGAATACTTAAAAAACACGTTTTCTATGATTTTCATTACAATTTATTAATTAAAGATTATCATAGCATTTACATAATTTTTCTATATCTTTCTTATTGGGAACACCTTGTAGCATCAATGTTTTTTCTATTTTTGTTTTTAAATCTGTTTTATTGAACAGTTCTGTTTAAAGTTTGCCAAGATTGAAATCCTTTATTTATGAACTATTTAGCCATTTAAATTTATCTTTAGTCTTTAGTTAGACCAATTTTCCTAGCTTAGAAATAAAGTGGTATATGTAGATACATATGTTATCGTCTAATTCTTTTATTCTACTTATGAGTCCAGTGAATAATAAAAAATAAGTGATTTTATCCTGTTCTTAGAATTTATATAATCTTATCTGAGCTGTTGGTTCTTAATAATCAGGGAATTCAACTGCACTAGGGTTTTATTATTAAAGAATTTCAAATGTCTAAGCCCATTTATCTTCTTCATCTTATTCTTTGTTCTTCTTTTCTTGTTGTTAAGTAGATTTTGCTTTATTTTTTTCCTTTTTCCTTGTTTATCCCATTAACTTCGTGTAATCGCAAAAACTTTAGAACTATTAATTCTAAATATCAAATTAGGTCTGATAAATCAAAGTCATATTAGTTAGTTGCTGGCGAAATAATTTCAACTATCCATTTTCCAATAATTAATCAAAAACAGGGCAAATATTTATGCGATCTTTATCAGCGAAGAAGATATCCCATTAGTGTAACATAGAGCTGTAATTATATTGTAATGGATCCTTTTATGAGGTTATTTGATCTTGTAATGCGAAATATTCATCTATTAATGGTTATTCTTTATTATCGAAAGGGTACATTTAAGAATATAATTGTAGATACTATTGAAAGTCTGATTTAAATCTTTAATTCTAACAACATGTCACATATAACTATTATGAATCATTATCAAAGAATTAATTAGGTAAATCGTGTACTGAATATTTATGAGGAAATTTCTTATTTATTTATCTGTTTTTATCGTTTTCAGTTATTATCATTTTTAACATATTTTGAATATTAATCACTATTTTTTGGAATATATCTGTCCAAAGTTACATATTTAATCCTTGTAATTTATAATTAATTATATAGTTTTCAAGCAGATATTGTTCTAAATTATCGTATTTTTTCGATGGTAAATTATTGTTTATTTTTATATCTTATATGTGCATCTTATTCATTTTGTCAAATCAGTATAAATAATTATAGTTTTATTTCAATTTTTATATATCGTTTTTCATAGAAAAATTTTTAAAATATAGGGCATATATTGCTGTATTACGTTCTATTATGTAGAATGCCCTAAAATATATAAAAAAAAATATAGATAAAAATATAGATAAAAATATAGATAGGGATCATCATTTTGTTTATGGATGTGTGCTTAACCAATATATATTATTTATTCTTGTACTATACATCTAAAATAGATTATTTATTCTATTCCATCTGACGTATTTATTTTTTAATTTTATCTTTTTGAGCATAAAATATTGACTTGTTACATCTTTACAATCTTGTCTACTGCTTTTTTATTGTAATTATAATATATTTTTTACATAGTTTCCTATTTCATGATTATCCATATATTATTTAATTATTTTCAATTTGACTATCTTATTTGACCAAGAGTATCCGTCGCGAGTTTTTATGCACACATCTTGAATATAAGTGGATATCAAATTCCATATATAAACTATGATTCTATCATCAAATTCTTTTAATTTAGTTATTATTCCAGTAAATAGTATGTAGTAAGTAACGGTACCTTTGAATACGTCTTTATATATTATCACTTTTGGAGGATCTGTGTAATCAGGATATTCTACTTAACTTGGATTCATTAGTTATAATTATTCATAGTTTTGTTTCCATTATTGTTGTTCTATATTTGCAGGATCTTATTCATTAATTGGTCCAGGTTATTTAGTAAAATCACATAATTAATTAAATAATGAATCAATTTCAAATAATTCTTTTAGATCTATTTCTTAAATTTTTTTCATGTATTTCCAATTTTATTTGTATTGTCTTAATTATTCAGAATTTTCTTATAATGGATTAAATATTGGACATATATTTATTCTATCTTTTTCAGCAAAAGCTATTGACCATTATCTTAATTGTTCATCGTATATGTATTAATTATGTTCAAATTTACAGTTAATTTATTCGTCTATTTTGTCATATTATTTAAATATTTATAGACTATCATTGTCATATTAATAAAAATTTCCATATTATTAAACATATAGTTTAAATTCTTACATAAATCTAGTGTTTTTACAGCATGCTACGGATAGCATTGAGTATTCACCAGATAGATATTAGTTAAGAAAATCATGAACTACATATTTTTGTTCATTTTTATTAAATTTATATACATCATCTAAGATGCATTATACAGATTTTTCAGTATTTCTGAATATCAGATCAGCAGATTTTTTGAATATATCTAGATTTTAATCTTCTAATTTATACTATTCTATATAGTTATCTATTAGTTTTTTTGTAATTTCTTACATGATATTTTATGTTTGATTTTATGTTCTATTTGATTATTCCATATATAGAAAATCCTTTAGGAAAACTTTCTTTTTTCAATTTTATTTTATACCCTTTGTGTCTCAATTGAATAGCTTATCGAGCACCATAAATGTACTATAATTATCATCTAATATCTTATGGTGCTCTTAATGATAATCTTGAAAATCATATATAATAGAGTATCCGCTATGGTTTTCATAGACACTTATCATAGAAATCGTTATCCATATTATTATCAAGTCTATACTATAACTAGAAAATAACATAAAGAACATTATAGGAACTAAATTAGCAAATGTATATTCTAAAAAATGCGAGTATTCTGTTGCCAAGAAAACTGTTTCGTTATATTTATGATGAATCTTATGGATATATTTATATATGCTTTTATGATGAAGAATTCTGTGAACTATGTAGAAATATATATCGAAAAGTATTATCATAATTAAAATTTTATAGACTGTTAGACACATATTTTGTTAATTCGATATCTTTATTTCCATATTGTTATATACCATCCATGATACTATACATTGCATAAAATTATGGTTGATGAATATTTATTTTATGGTTTGGTATTGAGTTGTATCGTTGTTATGATATTATTTATTATCTATTTTGTTATATTTCTATAATATTTCTGTGTTATATACGTAAGTCCAAAATAGAGAAATGAATATAAAATTTATTCTATGCAGAGCTATGATAAGGAATATAACTTTTATTTTTGTATCTTCTATGTCAGATTAATAATATATGAATGTGAAAAAGTTATAGATGATAAATAAATAAATAATTTGAATTATTCTATAGATTATTAACGGAATATAATTATTACTAAGCATATATAATAGATTTTTTGAAATATATATTTTTAGTGTTTTTAAAAAAGATACTATATATGGAATCAAAAAAATATGGAAATATCTATTTGATAGGAAACATAGGTGTAGGAAAAACAACTTTAGCAGAGAATTTATCGAAAGAGTTAAACATGTAAATAATGAAAGAATAATTCTAAGAAAATCCGTATCTTCACAGATTATATGATTTACAAAAAAAATAAAAAACAGATTAACATCAGGAGTTATAGTAGGAGTTATAGGAAGTATCGTATATGGTATAAAGAACTTATATATAACAACAATACGATTATTTATCATAATAGAATTAGCAATAATGTTATATATATGATAGACATCTAATTGAAGCTAAGATCTTTAATCAAGTACATTATGAAAGAGGAAATATAACATTAGATAAGAAAGAAGAATTAGATAATTTATGTGATTAATACATAAAAATATTAGAATAGACGAATAGCCTAATGATTCATCTATATTGTGATGATATTGATATACTATAGGATCGTGTAAAAAAAAGGAATAGGAATTCGGAAAAATCACTATAAAAAGACTTCCATGAATAGATAAATAAACAATATATACGTAATGATATAATAAATAACTGTGTTTAAATAGATGTTAAAAATAAGGCCTAAAACGAGGTATTTTAGATAGTATTGGAAATTATCAAAAAGTGAAAAATTAAATAAAGAATTTTATATATAATTACCCATGAGAAAATTAGTTTTCAAAATGGATTTAAATTAACAAGTTCCGGTTAATTTATCTTAAAGCGAGGACAATTTAATTTAACAATTTCCGGTTAAATTATCTTAAAACGAGGAAAATTTATAGTAACCTAATCCGATTACTATATCTTAAAACGAGGATATTCTTGATTTATAATTTATAGATTTTGCGTAATTAAAGCAACAAGCTATAAATTAATAGTTAATATAGTTAATATAATCACCTATAATATAAAATTTATATACAAAATTATAAAAATATGGAATTTCATAACAAATTTCCAAAAATATATAATATCTATATGATCAATAAGCCTTGAGACACCGTGAAGAACGTATTGAAAAAAACGATATAATATAAGAAATATTGAAATAATAGTCAAATATTTCCATCAAATATGCTAAAGAAGATTTGGAATTATTAACACCTAATAAAGATAGAATAATTCAATAACTAATTAATGAAAACGATTAAAAATAAGAATCTGAAAAAATTGGACTAGAAGATATATAATCTTATGCTTAGGAATTATATGATGAATAAATGTACTAATTCAATAAAGATTAAGAATCAATATAAAATGCCAAAGAAAGAATATAATAATGTTATTAATAAAGAGATATTAAATCTGCTTAATTCTGTTTGTTTGATCAATATTATTATTAATTAATCATAAATTATTAAGAGAAAATAAGCGAAATTTAATTTATCACCAAAGGCTATATAAAGTTAAAAGATAAGACAAAATTTTGCTGTTAAATGTAGACTGTCAAACCTCAATATAGATATCAAATTGAATTACCAAATAGGACGACTATTTATATGATGACTGATATAGTTCTATTTGGTTGTTTCCATACAAATAATAGAAAATCTATTGCTAATGCTGGGTTAAAAGATTTCGACGCTGTTCAATAAAAAAAAGCAGAAGATTATGATGAAATATTCAATAAATGGGAATACTAAGAATTAAGAATAATAAAGAACTTAAAAGAAACCGAAATATTTTAATTACTTCTATAATTAAATGAAAAAAATTTCTTTATAATTTATGAATAATTAGCACAAATTCCAATATTCATGATTGCTTCTTATTTTGCAATTAGAGTTCAATTCAAGTCATTTGTTAAAACATAAACTTTACTTTCAGATAGAATAATTGTGTCTAGAAAATACTAATAAAATAACTATGGTATTTAATGGAATATCAATATATTACCATAAAATGAATTATTAGAAACATAAAGATTAAAATTAATTATAAAAATGGAATAATTATTGTTCGATACTTTTAGACCTCAATTAATTCCATATTTTGATATTTTAAAATAACAAAATTCTAATTATAAAACAGATTTTAAAGATAGAAAAATGATAAAAGAAAAAGAATTTTTATATTATTTTGAATAAGGAATGAAAGACCAAATCAAATAAAATAAAGTCATTATATTATAATAGAACCATATTCCATTACATTTTATCAAGAGAGAAAGAGAGTGTTTGATAGATATATGTGATATTAAAAAAACATATGTATAATTCAATAATTTATCTACTAAAACTGAATAGGAATAAAAAAAGGCCATCAAAGCACAAATGAGAAATACTGCTTAATAATTGATATTATTAATTGAGAAATTAGTTAAAAACTATAACATATCTAATGATGCATTAAAGGAAGAAAAGATAAATGGTAAAAGTGAAAAAGATATTTTCGAAGATCTATCTAGATAAGAATAAAAAATGTAATAAAATAAACAAAGAATGATACATGAAATCGAAACTGAATTAAAAAAGAGAGATCCTAGATTTAGAGATATTTGTATAAAGTTATAAGATAGTGAATTAACTCCTGAATAATCCGATAAATTATATTGTCAAAATTTAGATAAAATAAATGCTGAATTATAATAAATGAAGGGAAAATGGGATATAAATTTTGATAAATAATTATTAGAGAAATTAAAAAATAAACATCTAAATTAATAACATCACTGGAATGATCTTGGGATTGAATTATAACATAAAATAGAATTCAATAATTACACACATTAAGCTCTATTAGATATATATAGATAAATTGTTAAACATTATAGGTTATTTGAAAATAAATCATTAATTTGCTCTTTAGAAATAGCAGAATAAAGATTTGTTTCATTTATATAGTAATTTTAATAACAAAAATAAGCATAATTTTTCGATTCTGAATCATTATAAATATTCACATAATAAGTATTAAATAAATAAACAGAAGATTTCTTATTCAATTTGATATAAGTTCCAAAGGTATAAAATATTTAAGAAGAATAAAAAATAGAGATATCATAGACATAAAATTCTGTGAAAAAATCTGATCCATCTGTAATCAAATTTAATAAAGAAGCAGCTGAAAAAATTAAAAGCTTAAAATGTCCACATGGATATTAAAATTGTAAAGATATTGGTTGCGCTAAAATAAATTGCCATTGTTCTGTAAATAATATAGGAAATAATTCATTAGTCCCTCTTTGTAAATAATTGGTAGTATTTGGTGAGTGTAAAAAACTATAAGAAGGGAAATGTATATATTGTCATTGCATCAATAAAAACACAATAGATTTGATGGATTGTATCACATATAGAGAAACCGATAGAGAGAATAAAACTACCACTAAATAGATAAATAAAGAGAAATCTATCGCTTATAAAAAGTTATAGAAAAAATAAATAACGGAATAGGAATATAAATGTGAGATTTAATAAATAATTGATCATTATAGATATTCAATAATACCAATTTAATTAAGATGATTTTACCATATATAATATATTTTTTTACTATATATAATATATTTTTTTACTATATATAATATATTTTTTTACTATATATAATATATTTTTTTACTATATATAATATATTTTAATATGTATATACTATATTTTTTATATGTATATACTATATTTTTTAATATGTATATACTATATTTTTTTACTACGTATATACTATATTTTTTACTATATTTTTTACTATATTTTTTTTACTATATTTTTTACTATATTTTTTACTATATTTTTTACTATATTTTTTACTATATTTTTGTTTTTCTATATCCTATAGTTTTTGTTTTTCTTCATGAAAAATCAAAAAAATGACTTCTAGTCATGACATAAAATATGCCCTCTATTATGGCCTTGTTTTTCGCAATTTAAAGAAAATTAAAAAGTGAAAAAACATAGAAAGAATTTTATATTTTTTGACAAAATGATTAACACATAAAATATGACACATTTAAATTAACAATTTCCGGTTAATTTATCTTAAGGCTAGGATTTATTAAATTAATAATTTATTGATTTCGATCAATTATAAAACAATAATAACAATAATAACAATAATAACCCAATTATATAATAATTACATTAAAAACTATAATAATAAAATATTACATAATAATTATAAAAAAACATACAATATCTATATGACATAGGTGCTGTAATTGAAAGCAAAGAAAAAGCATAAATGATGGAAGATATATTAAACGAATAATCAAAAACATCAATTGAATTTGCAGAAAAAGAATTGAAAGAATTAGAACCAAATATGGATAACATAATCAAATAATTAAATAAAGATAATAATGTATTACCTAAATAATAATAATTAAATGAAGAAGAAATAATAAGATGCGCTAAAGAAATATATGATGAAGAATTTTATAAATATAAGAATGATATATCCTCTCAAGAATAAGCAAAATTAAGATTATAATAATGCAAAGACCAAATTAATATTAAAAAAAGATAATTTTATCTATTTGACTAATACTATTATCAATTAATAATTAACTATTAAGACAGTATCAGGGAAATCAAATTCTTTACTGAATCTGGATAAATTAAAGTAGATTTAAAAAAATTCTGTTGTTAAAAACAAACTGTAAGTCCTCAAATGAGGTATAAAATTTAATTACCAGATGGATCATAAAAAGATTTCATTACAAATATAATATTATTTGATTGTTTCCATACTAACAGTAGAAAAACTATATCTGAAAATATTAAAGAATTCTAATAACCATAAAACAGAAAAGAATCTGATTATGATGATATATTTGATAAATTTCAATATCAAGAATTAAGAATAATAAAAAATTTGAAAGAAACTGAAATATTTAAATTACTCTTATAATTAAATGAAAAAAACTTCATTGATATTTATAAATAATTAATATAAATTCCAATATTCATGATTGCTGCTTACTTCGGAATCAGGGTAGAAAAATAATCATTTGTCACAACTTAAATTTTACTTTCTGAAAAAATTATCGTGTCTAGAAAATTCTAATTGAATAACGGACGTGATATAAGATGGGATATAGATATGATACCATAATAAAATTTATTCTAAAGCTAAAGGTTAAAATTAATCATTAAAATGGAAAAATTATTATTTGATAATTTAGAAAAATAGTTGTATCCATACTTTGAAATTTTAAAATAATAAAATTCTTATATAAGCAACAATTACAGATATAAAAATTAAATATGTGAAAAAAACTTCTTATCTTTATTCAAATAAGGAATGAATGAATAAATTAAATTAAATAAAGTAATAATATTCTAAGAAAAATATGAACCAAAATAATTCATTAAGAAAGAAAGATAATGCTTAATAGATATATGTGATATAAAAAAGACATATATATAATTTGAATCTTTATTGGAAAAATCAGAATCCGAATAGAAATTATCTATAAAAAAATAGTTGAAAGAAACTGCTTAATAAATAATATTATTAATTGAAAAAATATTAAGAAACTACAATGTTTCTAATGATGTTTTATCTGGATAAGAAGAAACTGAATTAAATAGATTAAAAAAAATAGAAAATGAAATTAAATAAAGAAAAGAAATGATATCATAAAGAATAAAAAAAGATTTATTAGAAGAATAAAATAAAAAAGATAAGATAGCTTATGAATATAGATATATCTGTATATAATTATAAGATCCTGAATTAAGTGATTCTCGTTCTAACATTTTATCAAGTAGATAAATTGATATAGTGAATAACATATTAGAAACAAGAAGAAATGAATGGTATTAGAAATTTGATGAATAAAAATTAGAAGATTTAATATAGAAATAATTAAATTAATAATAACATTGGGAATGTCTCAAAATTGAATTAGAAAATAAATTAGAATTCAATAATTTCACTCATGATGCTCTCTTATAAATCTATAGATAGATAGTTAAACATATAGGATTAGTTGATAATTAAAAATTAGTATGTAGATTAGAAGATTCAGAAAGAAGATTTCTCCATTTTATTAAAAAATTCAAAGAATAAAAATTAGTTTAATTATTTGACTCTTAATCATTAGAAATATTTACTTAATAAGTATTAGATAGAAAAACATAAGATTTCTTATTTGATTATGTATAAAGTTTAAGAAAATAGAATGTACAATTTCAATAACCATAAGAATAAAAAATTTAAATTGAAGAATAGAAAATAGAAATCGTATAAACATAATAAACTGTTAAATTTAACAAAGAAGCTGCTGAAAAAATTAAAAGCTTAAAATGTCCACACGGATATAAAAATTGTAAAGATATTGAATGTGCTAAAATAAATTGTCATTGTTCTGTTAATAATACAGGAAACAACAGTCTAGTTCCTTTATGTAAATAATTAGTGATGTTTGGAATATGTAAAAAATAAGAAGAAGGAAAATGTATTTATTGTCACTGTATTAATAAAAATACTATAGATTTGATGGATACTATAACATATAGATAACTTGATACTGATGGGGCTAAAATATCCGAAAAAATTAAGAAGAAAAGAACCCATTTAGAATATTAATTTAGAAACGGGAAAATACCCGAATGGGAATATAAGTTTGAAATATCTCAGATGATTGAACATTACAAATATTAAATCGTACCTGTTCATTTAAGATGATAAAAATATAAATATTATTATATATATATAAATATTAGGTATTGATTGATGATAGTGCTCATACAAAGGAAGTTCCGACTTCCCCAATTTGAGTAATATTTTTGATCGATATTATTATAAAAAAAAACAAAAAAAAACAAAAAAAAA
>JACCED011574359.1_pt1 | contig 50383 bp, 28 predicted proteins | sample 7455021 | NCBI WGS metagenome assembly JACCED01 (sample SAMN15323456, study PRJNA562643) | freshwater metagenome | isolation source: river surface water | place: USA:Blue River Watershed | collected 2017-08-19
CCGCCATAACTTGCTGACTGTGGGGCTCTATTCCTTTGATGGCCGATATGTAAATGCTGTTTTTGGGTAGCGTTGACCCTTGTAATGCTTGGTGAATGTAGGCCGAAGGAACTGCCAAAACCAAGGTGGAGCAGGAGTTCAACGTGTATTGGATATCCGATGTAGTTTCAACCCGATCGGTATGGATTTCAACCGAACTTAGATAATCGGGATTATGTCGGTTGGATTTAATAAACTCTGCTTTCTCCGCATTTCGGATCCACCATAATACGCGATTTCCATTGTCAGTTAATATTTTAACCAACGCCGTTGCCCAACTTCCACTTCCAATTACGCCAATCCGAGACACCTCTGAGTTCATGGTTCAAAAAAACATAAGTTTTGTGGGAATCAAAAGTATTGGATGGTGTTTTTAGTAGTTTTTTAAATTGTTTCAGAGATTTCCTTGGTTTGATCGTTCGGATTGTTCCTTGATTTGGTTGTAACGATTGTTCCTTGGTTTGAATTCAACGATTATGTAGAATGGGGTTGGGAACGATTTGAATTATAAATTATCTCTTTATTGATATTGTAAAAAATACAATAATTAAGTTATTCGTGTATATTTGTTATCCTCTGTTCCATGAGCAACCGTTGTTGTGTGTAAGAAACGGGGTTTTAAAGGATGTTAAAAAGAAATTTATTGCTAGTCTTAGGGTTGGGAACCCTGTCTGTTCTGTTTTCACAACGGGTATCCGTGGGATCGGGTAGTTATACCACCACATTTCCGGGTACCGATATTGCCGGTAGAAACAGTTATCCCTCGGGTAATCCATTGGTGGTGGACTCGCTGAAAAACAAGCCAATTCCCACCAACGATTGGTGGTCGGCGAAACTAAAATCGGCGCATTGCGATAATTTATTCAATTATCCTTTCACCATGAAAACGGTGAATCAGGGATTGGTGGTGAGTTATATTCCTTGGGGCGTAATTAGTGATATCCAGCCGATTGTAGTAGGGGTGAAAGATTTGAATTCAAGTTCAGCGCTGGTTTCGGGATACACGGACTGGACTGTTACAATGGAATGGAAAGAATCTACTCGCCGATTTCAAACTACGATGGGGATGGGAATGCCGATGCTTTATTTTCAGAAAGGCAACTCGGATTCTGCAAGGGTATTAGTGAATTCTGGAACAGTTACGGTTAGCGGAGCAAATTTAATTATCGAGAATGCATACAACGGGGCCGATTTTGTGGTGTATGGCCCTTCAGGTACGCAATGGATTAAGCGTGGGACGACATACATTTCGGGATTAAATGGGAAAAATTATTGGTCGATGATGATGTTGCCGCACAATTCTCCTTCCTTGAAGAATGCGGCGGATACATTTCAGCGGTTTGCGTTTGTGGAGCCGATAAGTACACAGGCGAATTGGCAATACGTTGAATCCACCAATGTGGTGAATACGGAGTTTGAAATTAAGCCCTTGGTGCATGAGGGCAGTGATTCTATGGTATTGAGTGGTTTGTTGCCGCACCAATGGGCGCACATTTCGGGATCTCAACCCACCTTCACGGGGCATGTTTTTCCAACGGTTCGTGGTGAATTAAAGTTGATAGCCTCCAATCGTTACAGTGTTTCTTACACGTTTACAGGAATTTTACCCACCTTGCCTTATGTAGATTATATGAGTGAGGGTTTTAACCCTATCGCTTTGCAGAGTAAAATCGAACAATTACAAAACGAAGGGTTGAGTACTTGGACAGATTCCTACAACGAAGGACAGGTGATGAATCGATTGATTCAAACGGCTCGGGTGGCTCATGAGATGGGTAATACGGAGGCGGTTTCGGCCATTGTGAAAACAATTAAAAATCGATTGGAGAATTGGTTGTCGTATTCTTCGGGAGAGGTTGCTTTTCTCTTTTATTACAATAAAACGTGGACCAGTTTGTTGGGTTATCCTGCCGGGCATGGTCAGGACAATAATATTAACGATCACCATTTTCATTGGGGATATTTTATACATGCCGCTTCGTTTTTGGAAGAATTTGAACCGGGTTGGTCTACGAAATACGGCGGAATGATCGATTTATTGGTTCGGGATGCGGCATCGCCTAATCGAAAGGATGCGCTTTTTCCTTATTTGCGTAATTTTAATCCGTATGCCGGTCACTGCTGGGCCAATGGTTTTGCTACGTTTCCACAGGGTAATGATCAGGAATCTACATCGGAAAGTATGCAGTTTAATTCCTCCTTGATTCATTGGGGTATGGTGACTGGGAATAAAGCCATCCGGGATTTGGGTATTTATTTGTATTGTACCGAGAAATCGGCCATCGACGAGTATTGGTTTGATATCCAACGTCGGAATTTTTCTAAAACACAATCCTATGCTTTGGTATCTCGCGTATGGGGCAACTCCTACGATAATGGAACGTTTTGGACCAACGATATTGCCGCTTCCTACGGTATAGAGTTGTATCCCATTCATGGTGGATCATTTTACTTGGCAACGGATAGCGGCTATGTTCGGCGGTTGTGGAAGGAAATGGCGAAAAACACTGGGATTTTAACCAACCAAGCCAACGATAATTTGTGGCACGATGTGTATTGGAAGTACCTCGCATTTATGGATCCGGCGGCCGCAATTAAACTGTATAATTCCTACCCAAGTAGAAATTTAAAGTTTGGAATCTCCGATGCGCAAACCTATCACTGGCTGCATTCCCTAAATGCCTTGGGGAAATTCACTCCATCCATTACTGCGAATTATCCTTTGGCGATGGTCTTTACCAAAGACGGTAAGAAAACGTATGTGGCAAAAAATTATGGAAAGGACACGGTGAACGTTTCTTTCTCCGATGGATTTAGCCTGAAAGTGCCACCTAGAAAATTAATAACCAGTAAGGATTTAGGGATTCCTATACGAATTCAATCCGATTACCAACAATACTATAAGGGAAGTTCTATCACTCTCCGAATGGATTCCTTGCCGATAGAGTCGGACAGTATCCGTTGGTACATGAATTCTACCGTTATTTCCTCGGCAGGTAGCAAAGAAATCGTACTGAAAACGTCCAAGTTAGCCTCAGGTAGGTATCGTTTTTATGCCAATGTGTACTATCAAGGGAAAGTACTTCAGAGCAATATTCCTACCATTCTGGTGGGTGAACAGGTGCCTTTTGAAACCAAATGGAATGCGATTCCTGGTGTGATTGAATCCGGTAGGTTTGACCAATTTGAAGGGGGCAATGCGCAACAAGTGAGTTACTCTGATGTAGGTTCGGTGAATCAGGGTGATAGCCGAAAGGATGAGTTTGCCGATGTTTCCAGAGATCCCAAAGAGGGACTTATTTTAACTTGGATTGAAGATGGGGAATGGTATGAGTATTCAACGAAAGTTGCAGAAGACGGTTTGTATAAATGCGTAATTCGCTATGCCAACGGAAACACATCGGCCCGCGGAAAAATGAACCTTGAATTGGATGGGAAAACCGTGGGTGTGGGTAGCAATTTTACTACCACCGGTAAATGGGAGACTTTTGGCAACAAGGAAATAACCAATATTCCGCTGCGCAGTGGGAATCGACTATTGCGATTGTTTTTTGAAGAGGCAGGAATAAACTTGGCTTCGATTACCTTTACTAAAACCGGCAATTTCCCAGATAAAATGCCCGTAGCCAACGCTGGAGGGAATAAATCGATTTCCAAATCCGTGGATTCGGTGCGTTTATCGGGCGCGATGAGTATCCCAGGTAAATTGGGGTATTTGAATTGTCTGTGGACACAGATTTACGGTCCGAGTGTTTTGGATATTGAGTCGAAAACCGCCAAAGAACCTATTCTTCGTGGATTGATGGAAGGGGTGTATAAAATGCAATTAACGGTGAGCGATAGTTTGTATCTCGACCAACAAACAATGTTTGTGTTTGTGGGAGACGGTAGGAATTTATTGCCAGAAGTAACCTTGATTCAGCCGTTGGCTTCGAGCGTGTATATCGAAAATCAAAAAATTCGGATTCAAGCATCGGCCAGTGATCCCGACGGTGTGATTCGGAAGGTCACGTATTGGGTGGATTCTGATTCTGTGGTTTCCTTGGTTGAACCTTTTGCCGTATATAAATCAATAAGCTTGGGTAAACATCGGGTGTATGCGGTTGCTATGGATGACAGTGGTGCTCGTGTGGCCTCCGATTCGGTATGGATCGAGGCCAAGCAGCTTTCAGGCGATTGGAAAATTGTACCGCAAGCAGGGGCATTGGCTGTAGGCGCCGATAAGAGTCAGTTAACTTGGTGGAGCAACAGTTTGGCCGATGTGCAGACGCGGTCGTGTTTGTTTGACGACGTATATCGATTTGGGGCTTCCGGGGATTTCTCCAATGTTTTGGGAAATCAAACCTGGTTAGAAGGTTGGCAAAATGGGGGTAAGGAGGGTTGTGCCGCCCCGAAAGCACCGCATGACGGTAGCAATACGGGGAGTTGGAGCATCGATTCGCTGAGTGGTGAGTTGATTATAGCGGGGACTGGGAATTACTTGGGATTGCCCAAAGCCACGAACAAAGGGGAGTTGGGTGCAGGAGGTACAGAATCAGGATTTAGGCGCTATTCTTTGGAATTTCAATCCAATGTTTTGGTGGTGGGAATCAATTACGGAACCGGATACTGGCAATTTAAATTGATGCCTGCGAATCCATCGAATGCGCGGAATGAACTAGCGTCTACACAAAATTGGGTGTTATCCCCCAATCCTTTGCACGGAGAAGTATTGCGTATTTCGTCTGCTATTCCTGTATCCTCCGTTATTATCCGGGATGCAAGTGGGAAGAGGATGATAGAAACCCCATCGACGGAAATCAGCGTTTCTGAGTTAAAGCAGGGATTGTATTATGTGACAATTGAAACCAGCAGAGGGAGTGAAACCAAACCGTTGGTGGTTGTGAAATAGGGAATAAACTTGTATGCAGTACGGTGATTTTTCTGCTAAAGTGGGATAGTTGCTTTGCAGAAATTCAGCGAATTCTGTTCCTGAATAACTTATTGAGTTATTTCAATAATTGCTGAGCGTGGTTTTTGGTATCTACTTTTTCGATGATTTCTTCCAAGATACCATTTTCGTTGATCACGAAAGTGGTACGGGCGATCCCCATGTACTTTCTTCCGTACATACTTTTTTCTACCCAAACACCGTAAGCCAGCGCTATGGCATTGTCGGTATCGGCTAGCAAATCAAAGGGAAGGTTGTATTTGGTGATGAATTTGGTATGTTTCTTTTCATCGTCTGGACTTACACCAACGATGGCATAACCTTGGGCAAGGAGGGCATCGTAATTATCGCGCAAGCTACAGGCTTCGGCGGTACAACCGGGGGTATCGTCTTTTGGATAAAAATACAAGACCAATTTTTTACCTGAAAAATCCGCTAAAGAGATGGGGTTGCCGTGTTGATTATTGGCCGTAAAGGATGGGGCTGCTTTTCCGATTTCTGGTAACATATTGCGTGAAATTACAATGAGAACAATTTTTTCGACGATAAGTTCTTGTTGAAAAGGTTTATTTCTTTTATTTTTCGTTATCCTGTGATTTTAATTTAAGAATTCGGTTATAAACCACAACGAGTGGGGAAAATGCAACAACTCCAATTTTATTATGATAAATTCAACGGATACTCGAAGCCAATGTAGGTTTATAGTTTGGTCAAGTGAACTGCTATTCTTTCTAGTATCTCTTCAAAATTTGGCTGCCCGTTATAATACAGCTTAGACGTAGATAAATAACGACTTTTAAATGATTCTCTGGTTTCTGGGTCATTCAGTAGAAGGGCAGGGTGTTCGTTAAGGGGAATTAAATTGTCGGCGCCTTTAATCCTTTCTGTTTTATGTTCTATGTATTCTGGACTGCCTATAAATTCTTGAATTTCATCATTCCCCAGTAAACAATAAACATCGTAGTATTGACGCATGAAGTTTTTATCATTGGTAGCGCCTGGATTGTCTTTGTTGCGATATTTCCTTACGATGGTTTGCAGTTTTTCAACCAATGTATAGCCCGGGTGATAGCATTGAACTCCAATAGCTGTATTGTTGATGTAATTGCTACTTGCATTTATTGAAACGAGGTGTTCCCATATCCAGGATGAAATATTGATGGGCTTATTTGGAGTTACAGTGTCGAAACCAGCCTCGAGTAAAATTCCATCTTTAAGTCCTTCAAGTGTTGGTGTATGACTATGATAATACAAGCGAATTCCACCGCTGCGGTATTTTTCGGTATCGTCAAAATCATGATCTCTCTTAATTTCTATAATTCCATTTATCGAAATTGAATTGGCCAGCACGTCATAGAACTCTTTACGTGCCGCTCTTACTTGAGGTTTATCTTCTTTTCCTTCAATGTTTAAACCAAAATTTGTACGAATGTGAATGTCTATGTCCTCTGAAAAGCGATGAATTAACCCGTATCCTTTGGATAACGAAGTACCTCCTTTCAATTCAAACTCTATTCCCTGGTGCTGCAATGAATACAAAGCATGCATGATCCATTAGTCTTTCTCAACCAATGTAATATCAATTCCTTTTTGGGAAGAGACAATTGAGAGAAGCTCTTTAAATTCAGGATCGTTATGAATAAAATCAAGCATGCTGGAGTACGTTTCTAACTATTGATTTTAAAGTGCGTTTTGTTTTACCTGATCCATATTGTTGTGTAACCTTCATCAACGCATCTATATTAAAATTCGCTACATAGTCTTGCAATTTATCTATAGTTTGAGTTTGGTCTTCAGCAAGTGTATCCAAATTGTTTAATAAATCAACAAGCAAATATTCTCTTGAGATATTTTTAGGGAAAGAGGACTTTAGTTTGAATTCAAATGTCTTTCCATTGAGTTTAAACTCGCCTTTGCGCTTATGGTTGTAAACCCAAGTGGTATTATAAAGCTGTGTTAATCCAAGTCCCAAAGAATTAAAACTATTTGGGGATACCAAAAGAAAATCTTCGTCCTTCAGAAAACGTTCTACTACTTGTCGATCATCCGGTGGAACAGCCCCAAATTTTGATTGTTTGGGTGCGTAATACAAACCTTGGTTGAGTTTTATCAATGTTCCATCTTCAGTGAGCTGCGCCAAATGCCTATCTATGGCCGTGGAATAATATTCCAAGTCAGAACGGCGATACACCTGACCTTGCTTTATATGTTGACGGAGTAAATCCATTGTTCTAATACAAATGTAGAGAGGTTTTTTAATTGCGTGAAAAAATTGGAAAAATTCATGCAAATTACCGATCCTGACCCAATTCATTCATCATCGCCACTTGATTAATTATCGATAATGCGGCAATCAAAATGATGCACGCGAACGGCCTCGAATTGGCAATGGAAGTTAAATTGATGCTCAGGTTTTGAACAAAAAAGGTCTAATCTGAACGTTTATTAACGTTGCATTACAACCTTACAAATTATTCAAGATGTAGTTGGTCATCAAGTTGTATAGGTGTTTGCTAGCCGCTGGATCGCCGATGCCGTGATTTCGGTTTGGGTAAATTTCGAAATTGTACCGAGAACCGGACTCGATCATGGAATTGATCATCATGGCGCTGTTTTGCCAATGTACGTTATCATCGCCGCTACCGTGAATCAATAAGTAGTTTCCTTTAATTCCTTTGGTGAAATTGATGGGCGAATTTTCGTCGTACCCTTTTGGATTGTCTTGGGGCCTGCGCAAGAATCTTTCGGTGTAGATATTGTCGTAATACCTCCAACTGGTAACCGGTGCTACGGCAATGGCCATTTTAAATACGTCCGGACTCTTGGTGATGGCAAGAGAACTCATGTATCCGCCGAAACTCCAGCCCCAAATTCCTATTCTTGAGCTGTCTATGTAGGGCAGTCTTCCCAATTGCTTGGCAACGGCAGCGTGATCTAAGGCTTCCAATTTGCCTAACTGCAAATAGGTGGATTTTTTAAATTGAGCACCGCGTCTTCCGGTTCCACGATTGTCTACCACAACCACCATGTATCCCTTGGACGCCAAGTACTGATGCCATAGGAAATTTCGTCCCATAAATGTATTCTTAACTTGGTTGGATCCGGGTCCGCCGTAAATATGCATCAATACGGGATACTTCTTGGATGGGTCAAAATTGTTGGGATAAATCACGTAAGAATTTAAGGGAAGATTTGCAGGTAATGCTGTGAATGCAGTGCCTTCGCTGGAACTATTAAATTGCTTGAATTCCACTGGCTGTGCTCCGATACTGATAAGCTTATTATTCCAATTATCGTTTTGATAAATCAGCTTTTCTTGCGGGCTGGTTAGCGATTTTAATCGTAATTCAAATGCATACCCGTTGTAATTTATGGGGGGTATGTGGTTAATAACACCCACTGGCCAGTTTCCTTGGATTGCTCCATTGGGCGACAGGTGAGCCATCGCAGAGCGCGTTTCGTAATAATATTGACTGTTGGGCCCCACTTGGATGCTGTAATTGTACCCCGGGGTGGATAGTAATTTTAGGGTTTTGCCCGATAGGTCGGTGGAATACAGATGGTCTTCCAAAATATTTTCTTTGGTAGCTGTGAATAACACCGTTTTTGTATGCGGTACATAGGCCAAAAGACTCACTACTTCCCAATCTCCGCGGGTAATTGCTACCTCAATCTTTTTCTCGTAATTCAATAAATACAAGTGATTAAAGCCGGATTTTTCGCTAGTGTAAATCAGGTTTTTTGTGTTGGGGACAAAAATAAATCGATCTGGGACTTCCACGTAAGCCGCATCTTTTTCTTCGATAACCATCGAAGCGGAGGCTTTGTTTCCTGCCGTCGCATCGATACTGAAGACCTGCCAGTGGTTTTGCCAACGATTAAGCTTTTGGATAAAAAGTAAGTCCGATTGATCCGCCCATTGAATGCGGGGTAAATAGCTGTCGTCGGAGGCGGTGGTAATTACCTCCCTTGATTGTGGATTCGCAGTTGTAATTCCGTTTTGGGAAGGGCTCTCAGTACCAGAACCAGCTATCGAAGAATTGTTGTTTTTAGAATCCGATGTGTTTGCATTAACCGAATAAATCCACACGGAAACTTTGGAATTGTCTTCGCCGGCTTTAGGGTATTTCCATCGAACCTGATTGGGATAGAGATCAACGCTGCTAAAAGCATCCATGGAAAATTCTTTCACCGCGGATTCATCAAATCGGTAGTAGGCCAAATAATCACCGGATGGGCTCCATGCCATGCCTTTATCCATGGTGAATTCCTCTTCGTATACCCAATCCACAGCACCATTAATGATGCTGTTATTTTTTCCGTCAAAGGTTACTTGGGTTACTTGGGAATTCCCCAAGTTGAGTAAAAAGATGTTGTTATCGGCTACATACGACAAATACTTATTGTTTGGCGATAGAGTAGGATAGCGCATACGTACCGGTATGAAGGTGATTGTTTTCTTTTGTAAGTCAACAACATAGCCCATGGTTGAGGAACTATGTCGATAGATTTGTTGTGCATCGTAGGTTACCAACATGAAATTTCCATCATCGGAAAGCGAGAAGTCTCCCTGTAGATTTTTACCCGGAAATTTATCGTCGAATATCTTTTTATAGTCTCTGCTATCAAAAATGATAATTTCAGCAACATTGGAGGGTTCCGTCACCGCGGTAACATTTTTGAAGGAGGATTTGTTGTTTTTTGATTTTGAATCGGCTTGAGGGGTCGGGGGTAAAACGATGGGTGTTTTAACCACCGTCCAGTAATCGCCAGCGGGATCTTTTTGTGTTATAACCGACAGTAAGTGCTTGCCGTCTGGGGAGAATCTTCCCATGGGTTTTCTGGATGGGAAAAGGGAACGATCGGTGAATAATTCGTCGATAGTATAGTCTGATAACTTTTTTGCAGGTTCTACAGCAACCGGTTTACCGTTTCCTCCGTTGATGGTGTTTTCTGTTGGGTTTTTAGCAGGGACTTCCTTGGTTGTAGGGGAAGAAGTAACTTGGGTAGAACCGATTACTGTACGAGAGGTGTTGGTAATTGAACTACTGCTTTGAACCGAACCCGCGGTAGGGATTTTGGAATTTAAACTATTGCTTTTAGCTGAATCCGAGGTGTTAGAAACTGAGTTTACACTTTGGGCAGCAAGTGAAATAGTGAGATGTCCAGCTAGAAATATGGCTAACCAACAGTAAATGGTTGAAATAGCGATTTTATGATCGTTGAATTTCATCGTACGTATGCTGTGAGAGGTCCTAAAAATAAATATTAATTATTTCAATCGTTTTAATTGAACACTGCTCATCGGTTTAGACAATACAGGTACTAATTCGTGAGTAACTACAGAGCCATCCAATCCAAACCATTTTTCAGGTTTTCCTGCTATAATTTTCAAATTATCATAGGTTCGGATAACCAAATCATCCAAGATACTTAATTCGTTTTCCTGACTAATTTCCTCATCGACCAATACAAATCGAAAATCTCCCAAGAAATGTTTGTCGATAAAGGCGTGATAATAGGGGTCTAAATCAATTTCTTTATTGGTAGCCAACTCTTGAATTACTTGTCTCAGATAAATGCTTATTTTTTGTTGTACTCTAAATCCAAGTCGGAACCGAACACGAATTATATCGTTTTTCTCAATAATGTTTACCTTGTATTCGTGGGTGTAGGGTTCATCGGTAATTTCGATATTTACAAACCAATAGAAATCGGCTCTCTTTGGTCTTTTGTATAGTATGGAGTAAATCAACGGTGATTCAACTTCGTCATCTTTTTGTGCTTTACTTAAATAGATAAGATGGGTTGCGAATTTCGGTAGCGTTGTATCTTGGCTTAGTGCCTTAAGTTTTCTGCAATAATTGGTAAGTTTTTCGGTGACAACCATACTTTGCTTGATTTTACCACCGCGATAGGAAATATACATGAGCAAAATTATTCCTGCTCCAATCAGAAGGGTAACGAAACCACCTTCTGCGAATTTGGCCAGATTAGCAACGAGGAATGCACTTTCAACCACAAAGAACATACTCATGATTATTGCTACCAAAATCAAATTCACGCGTTGCATTCTCAAGTAGTAGTATAACAAGATGGAAGTCATCAACATGGTTAATGTTATGGCTAATCCATAAGCGGCTTCCATTTTAGCGGATTCTTCAAACAATAAAACGATAAAGACACAACCCAACCACAGCGCTGAATTAACCACCGGTATATAGATTTGTCCTTTGATATTGGTAGGATATTTTACCGTGAATTTTGGGAAAAGGTGTAAACGAATTGCTTCAGAAACCAAGGTGAACGAGCCCGAAATTAGGGCTTGCGATGCAATAATGGCTGCGAAAGCGGCAATGGTGATCCCTACAGGAAGGAACCAATCGGGCATGATTGCATAAAATGGTCGGGCTCCATTGAGCGTTGTACCTACTTTCGTTAACAGCCATGCTCCTTGGCCAAAGTAGTTTGCCAATAAGCACAGTTTAACAAAAATCCATGAAATTCGAATATTTTCTTTTCCGCAATGGCCAAGATCGCTATACAAGGCTTCGGCTCCTGTTGTACACAGAAATACTGCTCCCAACAACGCAAATGCTTCCGGTGATTCCGAAAGTAAATTGTATACATGAACTGGGTTAATTGCATTTAAGATGGCTGGATTTTGAAAAACGAAATTTAAGCCTAGGGTTGCAAGCATACTAAACCAAATCAACATAATCGGCCCAAAAAACTTACCTACGGCACTGGTACCTGCTCGTTGAAACAGGAAAATAACGGATATTATTCCAATTACGATGGGAACGGTCTCGATATGGCTAAAATCATATTTGTAACCATTGCTGGGGTTGATGTATTGTAACCCTTCAATAGCGGATGCAACTGAGATTGGAGGAGTAATAATACCATCCGCTAATAACATAGCCCCACCCACCATCGACCCAATAACTAGGTAAGGGAATCTTCTCCTCAATAAACTGAACAAAGAGAAAATGCCTCCTTCGCCTTTGTTATCGGCCTGCAAGGTTAATATAACATATTTGATGGTTGTTTGCAGGGTAAGCGTCCAAAAAACAGCACTCAATCCACCATAAACCATGGTTTCCGTAATGGTATTTTTTCCAATAACTGCGCCCATCACGTAGAGCGGTGATGTTCCAATGTCGCCGAAAATAATACCTAGAGTAATTAAAACGCCAGCGGCGGTTAATTTCGAGTGTTGAGAATGGTTGTGGCCCATGAAAATTTGTGCAGCGAATTTAAGCAGTTGTTGATGATGCCGTTGCGGTTATTTTTCATTTGTGTTCATTTTGTTTATAAGTGTGTGGATACCGCATTTTGAGGGTTGTGGAAAACCGAAGAAGTACTGATTTTATCAATATTGGTGCGTGATTGGTGTTTTTTTCGATCATCTTAATAACGATTTGATAATTTAAACAGCATGATTGCAAGGAACTTGGAGATTCTCCCCGAAATTTGCATCGATTTTAAAAACCATGGCAAAAAAATCTGCATCAAAGCATTCTCATCAATCCGGAATTTCTCAGTATTACGGGAAATTGGTTTTCGGACCCGAACAACAATCGAAGTATTTGTCCAAAGCGGCGGTTCAAGCAATTGACGAAGCCGTTACCTTGGGAAAAACGATTTCAAGAAGTATGGCCGATGAGGTAGCTCGCGGTATGATGGAGTGGTCTTTGGATTTAGGGGTAACACACTATACTCACTGGTTTCAACCATTGCGTGGTACAACAGCAGAAAAGCACGATAGCTTTTTTGAGCCTACCGGTCAAGATACGGGGATAGAAGTTTTTAGCGGAAAAGCATTGGTGCAACAGGAACCCGATGCTTCCAGTTTCCCATCCGGTGGTATTAGAAATACGTTTGAAGCTCGTGGTTATACCGCGTGGGATCCATCGTCTCCTGCTTTTATCATGCCGAAAGCTGGTGCTATGACCTTATGTATTCCAACCATTTTTGTTTCTTATACCGGCGAAGCCTTGGATTATAAAGCTCCGTTATTGAAATCTATTGCCTTCTTAAAAAAATCAGCCACCGAAGTTTGTCAGTATTTCGATCCGAAAGTGACCACTTGTTCGGTGAGCTTGGGAATTGAACAAGAATATTTCTTGGTGGATGCATCGCATTTCAATGCAAGACCTGATTTGATGTTTGCCGGCAGAACCATTATCGGTAATTCGCCCGCGAAAGGGCAGCAGTTGGAAGACCATTATTTTGGTAGTATTCCCAACCGAGTGTTGGCATTTATGGCCGATTTTGAGGTGAAAGCGCACGAATTAGGGATTCCATTGCGTACCAGACATAACGAAGTAGCGCCAGCACAGTTTGAATGTGCGCCTCAGTATGAGGATATGAATTTAGCGGTAGATCACAACTCGTTGTTGATGGATTTGATGCACAGCGTGGCCGATGATCACGATTTACGCGTGTTATTTCACGAAAAACCTTACAAAGGAATTAACGGTAGCGGAAAGCACAATAACTGGAGTATCATCACCGATACCGGCGTGAATTTATTAGCTCCGGGCTCCACTCCCGAAAGCAATTTGCAGTTCTTAACCTTCTTTGTAAATACGATTAAGGCGGTTCACGATCATCGTGATTTGTTGAGAGCGTCTATAGCCACTGCCGGGAACGACCACCGTTTAGGAGCCAATGAGGCACCTCCAGCGATTATGAGTGTCTTTGTTGGGGATACGTTGGAACATGTATTAAATGGTTTTGCCTCCAATACCAAAAACAACGCTTCGGGCAAAGCCGGAAGCATACAAATTCCTACTATTCCCGAGATTTTATTAGATAATACGGATAGAAATAGAACATCGCCATTCGCATTTACAGGGAACAAATTTGAATTCCGTGCGGTGGGGTCATCGGATAACTGCGCCAGTTCGATGGTGGTTTTAAATACCATAGTTGGGGATCAATTGGTGAAATTCAAGAGCGAAGTTGAAGCCGGTTTAAAGGCCAATAAAGGATCTAAAGTGGAAGATGTAATTTCTGAAATTTTGCGCGGATATATCAAAGATACTCAGCGAATTTTATTTGGTGGTAATGGTTACGGGGAAGAGTGGAAGCAAGAAGCGAAAAAGCGCGGATTAAGCAATATCACTACCACGCCGGAAGCCTTGCAGGCTTATGTTTCTAAGGATTCTGCGGATTTGTTTGTTCGAAATGGAATTTTCTCGCACAAAGAGTTGGAGGCGCGTACCGAAATCCGCTACGAAACCTATGTGTTGCGTTTGCAAATTGAAGGTAGAATCTTGAACGAAATGGTGAATTCCTATGTTTTACCTTCGGCGATTAACTACCAAAAACGTTTGGCAGACAGCGTGGCCACATTAAATAGTATTGGGGTTTCAAACGAAGCGGGTAAAACCCAACGGGTGATTATTGAGCAATTGGGCGATTTAATCAATCGATTGTATACATTAAATGAGTCTATGACCGGCGAGCGTGCCAAAGCCAATAACTTAGAGCATGCCGATGAAAAAGCATTGGCTTATTGCAACAGTGTGAAGCCTATGTTTGATGAAATCCGTGAATGTTGCGATGAAATTGAGCGAATTGTGGATGATTCGGAATGGAATTTGCCGAAATACCGCGAATTGTTGAATTTGGCGTAAAGTAACTTTTATCGAAGAATAGGGGTTATCGGTTGGAATTCCTTGGGGGATGAACCGTTAATTGCTGTAACTATTAGATTTTGGGCTGCCTAATTGGTGGCCCTTTTTTTTATGTGAACAAAATCACAAAAACTACGCAACGCCTCGATGTAAATTTGTAAACTATTATTTCTTATGGAACACGTAGAATGTTTGATTATTGGCAGTGGGCCTGCGGGGTACACAGCCGCGATTTACGCAGCGAGAGCGGATATGAAACCAGTGGTTTATGAAGGATTGCAGCCCGGTGGACAGTTAACTATTACTACGGAGGTTGAAAATTACCCCGGGTTTCCGCATGGCGTTCAAGGTCCGGAAATGATGAATATGTTCCGTGAACAGGCGGTGAGATTAGGTGCCGATGTCCGATATGGGATTGTTACAAAAGTAGAATTTACCAACGGTGGTCCTCAAAAAGTATGGGTGGATGACAAGCACGAAATACTGGCGGATGCTGTAATTATTTCTACTGGTGCCAGTGCGAAGTGGTTAGGAATTCCTTCGGAGCAACGGTTGAATGGCAGTGGTGTAAGTGCTTGTGCTGTTTGCGATGGGTTTTTCTACCGCGGACAAGATGTAGCGATAGTAGGTGCGGGAGATACCGCATGTGAAGAAGCTACCTATTTATCGAAAATCTGTAATAAAGTGTATATGATTGTTCGCCGCGATGAATTCCGTGCATCGAAGGCCATGCAACACCGGGTACTAAATACCAAGAATATCGAAGTATTATTCAATTCGGAAACAGATGAGGTTTTGGGTGAGCATGGAGTAGAAGGCGTTCGGGTAAAGAATAATAAAACGGGCGAAACCGCGGAATATCCCATTAAAGGATTTTTCGTAGCCATTGGTCATCAGCCCAATACGGATATTTTCAAACCCTATTTGGAAATGGACGATCAAGGGTATATCATCACCAAAGCCGGAAGCAGTTACACCAATATTGAAGGTGTTTTCTGTGCGGGTGATGCACAGGATAAAATTTATAGACAAGCCGTTACTGCTGCTGGTAGTGGTTGTATGGCGGCCTTGGATGCTGAACGTTGGTTGGGTGCAAAACAAGCTGCCGAAACCCACTAATCTTTCCTGGTTAAAACCACGCTTTTCGTTTAATTGCACCGTGAAGAATTGCCGCAATATGGAGGAAAATGGTATTTCCAAGACCTTCGAAACTTGGGTTATTGTTTTCTTATGGGTTTGCGGTAGTTTTTTTTCTATAACACCCGTTTCGGCACAAGAAAAGAACGGCATTAAGAATCATTTTATCGGAAGTACGCCGATGAAGGGAAACGAGCCAGCCATCGCATTTTCTCCGGTAAATCCACTCATTGGGGTGTTAGCGTACAACGTGAATCAAGTTTTTGTGACCAATGACGCTGGAAGAACCTGGGATTTGGTAGTGGTGGATCCCAAGCAAGGGTTTTATGGTGATCCGGTCCTGAAATGGGCTAGAAATAATACTTTGTACATGGCTCATTTGGCGAAAAACAAGCAATTGCCTTGGCCGCAACATTTTGATAGAATTGTATTTGAACGAAGTCAGGATGGGGGTAGGTCGTTTACCGCAACCGATGTGGGTTATAACGAAGGAAAAATGCAAGACAAGCCTTGGTTTTCTATCGATGAGTGGAACGGAAGCAAATATACGGGTAACATTTATCTGAGTTATACGGAGTTCGATAAATACAGCAGTGCCGATGTTGCGGATTCTTCGCGGATATACTGTGCGGTGAGTAGGGATGGAGGAGTGAGTTTCGATAAGCCAGTAAAGGTTTCCGATGTCTGTGGTGATGCCTCGGACGATGATAAAACGGCCGAAGGTGCCAACTGCACAATTACGCCGGATGGTACCGTGCACATGATTTGGGCACGCAACGATACGATATGGTACGATAGAAGTGAGGATGGAGGTAAAACATGGGGAAAAGATCGTGCAATTGCCATTCAGTTTGGTGGCTGGAATCACAGCAATTTAGCCGGGCAAATGCGTGCTAACGGGATGCCATTCATTGTTAGCAACAGGAAGGGAGATATTTATTTCGCGTATTCTGGTGGAACGGCAGCTCCAAAAGCGGGAGGTAAAGTAGAAAATCCAGGACCGTTTTACAATGCCGATTTGGATGTATTTCTGTACAGGTCTGTAGATAATGGAGCGAGTTTTGATCGATTGGAGGGTTTAAGCAACGAAGGCGCGCAATATTCCCCGATGATTGCTACCGATGTGAAAGGCCAAGAAATTTGGTTGTGTTGGATGGATAGACGCAGAAGTGAAACTGGATTTTTCTCGGATTTATATGGATGTAAAGTAAATGGATATAAGATTGCTACACCTGCTCGATGGAGTTCCGTTCCCAGTTTAAATCCCGGCAAATCACAGTTTATGGGAGATTATTTGGGACTCCATGTTGGTAATGATAAGGTTTGGGCGGCCTACACGGCTTGGTCCTTATCGGATAAGTTCCCCTATGTACGCATGGTGGAAATTAATAAAAAGAAAAATAAAGGGAAGGGCTACACGCAAATTGAGTACGCCGATATCCTAGTTTTTCCGTATGATCCTGTTCAAGAAAATGGGAAATTAATCGGCGATAAAAAAGAAAAGAAGTTGATTTTATGGGTTGAATGGCCCAATGCAAAGTCGTTAACCATCGAAATTAAACAAGGAAAACAGATTGTTTTTCAAAATGTCATTGAACAATGGGAAAAAGGATATATGGATTTTTCCATTCCCATCGATCGATTAGGGAAAGGTGTATTTGAGGTGAATGCGCGGTACAAGGGCATCGGCATAAAGCAATCCTTGTATTTACCCTAGCAACGGAATTGAAATATAGCGCATTAGCGCAAATAATTTTAGAAAATTCCGCATAATTCGCACAAGTCTTTTGTGTTTGTAGTATCGAAGTTTTATTTTTGCCTTCCTTAAAAAAATTATGGCAGTTATACAGAAGTTAAGAAACTCCGGTGTTGTGGTTGGTGTTGTAGTTGCAGCCTTGGTTCTATTCGTAGTTAGCGATATTCTAAGCAGCAAATACGGCAACGGTAATCCTAATCAAAGTCAGGATGTTATCGCAACGATTTATGGAGAAGAGATTAAAGACGATCAAATCGACAAAATCGCCAACGATTTGTTTATGCAGCGTTTGCAAAACGATCCCAACCTGCAGGAAAAAATGCAAAAGGACGAAGAGCTTCGCAGAAAAACAATTAAGGAAGTGTACGGAGAGGCTTGGGATGAATTGATCAAAAAGCAAGTTCTGTATAGCGAAATTGAAAAAGCGAATATCACTTTATCTGAAGCGGATGTTGAGGAATTGTTGTGGGGAGAATACCATAGCCAAACCATGGAACAAATTCCCGATTTCAAAACCAATGGAAAATTTGATGCCGCGATCGTGAAGCGTTTTTACAAACAGGCGAAAACCAATTCTATGTTGCGTGGATTTTTAGTTACCTTAACCAATTCCATAAAGGACCAAGAGTTGATGTCGCGCTATGCAACCTATGTTGCCAAAGCCAATGTAAAAACCAAGGTAGAAAAGGAAATGGAATATTTGGTAGCTAACCAAACAGTAGCAGGTAGCATCGTTGCGGTAGCACATAATTCAATTCCTGATAAAGATATCAAAGTTACTGACGCCGAATTAGAAGGGTATTTGGAAGAGCATAAGGAGGAATATAAGAATTTGGAGGAGCGTAGAACTGTGAAGTATGTTGTTTGGGATGTAACACCAACAACTCAAGATACCCAGAATATTTACGAGCAAGCAATAAAGTATGCCGAAGGGTTGCGTGCTACTGCGGAAGCAGATACTTCTACTTCCGGTGAATTTGTAAATATTGCTGACGTAGGGGAGAAAACACCTCAAGAAGTTGGCTCTCAATTGTGGAGATCTCCAGAAGGTTCTGTTTTAGGTCCGTTGTACAAAGCAGGTAAGTTCTATGTTTACCAAAAGTTAAAAGAGAAAAAAGATACTGGTTTAACGGTTAGAGCTTCTCATATTTTGATTCCTAACGATGGTCCATTGCCCGATGGTACAACTACCATCACGGATTCGGTAATGGCATTGGCGAAGGCAACCGAATTATTCAACCAAGTTAAAGGTGGTGCGAATATCGCTGAATTGGCGAGTAAGTTTTCTACCGACCAAGGTTCTGCAACCAATGGCGGTGACTTGGGTTGGAAGGGTGTAAATGGTTTCGTGAAACCGTTTGCTGATTTCTGTAAATCGGCTGCTAAAGGTCAGGTAGGATTGGTTAAAACGCAATTTGGTTACCACGTTATCAAAATGATGGAAGAACCATCGAATATCTTGGTTAAATACAGTGAGAATGTTATCCCAATTACACCGGGTAATGAAACGGTAAAACGCGTATCTAAAGCAAGCCGTGAATTCAAATCTATTATCGGATCTGATGCTGTTAAATTTGACAAGACACAAGAGCAACAAGGTTTAGTTCCTCGTTTAGTAAGGGATATCCAAACCAATACCGATCGTTTTGCTGGGATAGAAGAGCCTTCAGACGTAAAAGAAGTATTGTATTGGTTATTCGATAAAGATCGTAAATCGGGTGATGTTTCCGATGTTTTCTCTTTCCCTTCAAGACACGTTGTAATGAAAGTGGAAGCAGCAAAACATGTGGGTTACGCAACCTTAGACGATGTGCGTTCTGAAATTGAGCCTTTGGTTCGTCAAGAATTAAAAGGTAAAAAGATTGCTGAAAAATTAGAAGCAGCAATTGCCAAGGTAAAAAATCCAAACGATTTGTCGAAAGCAGTAAACGGATTGTTGATACCTGCGGATGATTTAAGAATGGGTCAGCGTATGATTCCTCAATTGAATGCAGAGTTAAAAATCTTAGGTGCCGTATTTGGCTCAGAAGAAAATAAGTTTAGTAAGCCCGTAATTGGCAAAGAATATACTGCGGTGGTTTATGTAACTAAGCGTAAGCCTATCGAGGTTCCAAAGTCTGTGTTAACCGCTCCGGATCAGTATGCATTTATGAATTCGGGTCAGTTTATGGCGGGAACGTTGGATAGAACATTCAAAAAGCAAGCGAAAATCCAAGATTATCGCTACAAATTTGAGTGGTTCTAATAATAATTTAACGTAATTAGAAAAAGGTCGGGGGAATACACTCCGACCTTTTTCATTTTTATGCAGTTTCCTTTATTTTTGTGCTATGTCAGCGATTACTCACGAACAGTCTTTAGAGAACTTCCATCAGCAAATAGAATATGTATTATCGAATTACAAGCCACATCATCTAAAAGTGGATGATTTTTCCAATATTGTCATTGGAGGTTTGGGTGGAAGTGGCATCGGTGGCAGGCTGGCACGATTGCTTTTTTTACAAAAAATGCCGGTTCCCGTGGAAGTTTTCAATGAATACCATTTACCAGGATATGCTGGAGAAGATACGCTGGTGATTCTTTGCAGCTACAGCGGAAATACCGAAGAAACGTTATCCATGTATCAGGAGGCTACTGAGCGCGGGTGTACGTTGGTTTGTATTGCTGCCGGTGGTAAATTAACAGAATTAGCACAAGCCGAAGGGTTGTCGTTTTATACGATACAAGGAGGATTTCAACCTCGTATGACCTTAGGTTTTGGTCTAAGTACATTGGTGATGATTTTGGGTGAATTAATGGGAGATGATATGCGCGCTTCCTTAGAGCAAATACAAGCCATGTTCCAGTCTCCCGCAGGAATCGTTTCAAAAGCTAAAGACATGCACGGGTATTTTCAAGATACCATCCGCAATAAGTTTGTGGTGGTTTGCGATTTGGCATACGAAGCGGTAGCCATTCGTTTTTGTCAGCAGATCCAGGAAAATGCAAAAGGAGAAGGATTTGTTTCGGTGTTACCTGAGGCTAATCACAATATGATAGAAAGTTATTATGAAAAACATAATACAAACTTTATATTCTTGAATTCTGGCGCTAACGCACGCGTTTCGGCAAGGTTTGAATTTTTAGAAGGCGTACTAACTAATTTAGGCAATAAAGTATATAAATATCCGGTTTTGGATGCCTCTTTGGCCTCGGTTTTTGAAGTGATTCATGCTACCGATTGGTTAAGCATTTGGGCTTCCAATGACAAGGGAGCGGATAATATGCAGGTGGGTATTATTACCCGTTTGAAAGCGCACTTAGACAGCGTGAATTAATTATTAAATTTACGGCGATTTATAAAAACCACGGGTCATGCGAATAACATTTTTGGGCACGGGTACTTCACAAGGAGTGCCTCCCATCGGTTGTTCGTCGCCAGTTTGTTTATCGGAAGACGCTAAGGATAAGCGATTGAGAGCCTCCATTTTAGTAGAATGGAAAGGTAAAAATATTGTGGTTGATGCGGGTCCGGATTTTCGATATCAATTGATACGGGCCGGAGTTCAGCGATTGGATGCATTGTTGTTTACTCACGAACACCGAGATCATACAGCAGGTTTAGACGATATCCGTCCCTTTAATTATTTGCAAAATGGTCCCGTTCAGGTGTTTTGTTCCCATCGTGTTTTATCTGCTTTCAAATCTCAATACGATTATATTTTCGCCGAGCATCCGTATCCTGGTATTCCATTGATTGATTTTAATATCATTGAAAATGGCCAATTCCTGGTAGACGATTGTTGGATAACAGCGGTTGAGGTAATGCACTACAAATTACCTGTACATGCTTTTGTTTTTGATGACTTTGCATACGTAACGGATGCTAATTTTATCAGTGACTCTCAAAAGGAATTATTACGAAATAAAAAGGTATTGGTACTCAATGCTCTTAGAAAAGAAGCGCATATTTCGCATTTTACCCTCGAAGAAGCAGTGGCTATGGGCAAGGAATTGGCAGCTGAGCAAGTATATTTTACCCATATGAGTCATCAAATCGGCTTTCACGAAGAGGTTAATCGGCAGCTGCCTTCCAACATGGCCCTGGCCTTTGATGGTCAAGTGCTTGAATTGTAATGTGTTGGTTTGATTCTGGTGTATTCAGTTAGTTTTCGGGACGGATAAACACAAATTTTCCCATCGCCGATTCAGTTCCATCCTCGTTCACTGCAAAAACCAACAGTACTCCTGAGTTGGGGGTGCTTCCATCCAATCGTTTTCCTTCCCATGTAGCTTTTCCGCCATTGGCTTTGGTTTCGTAAATCAATCTGCCTTGAGAATCGGTTATTTTTACAATTGCATTGTTGGTTAATCCTTCGATAGTGATAATACCAGTATAGGTGGGATGTACGGGGTTGGGATAGATTTTAATCTGATCGTCAAAACTCCCCTTGTCCGATTTTGCATCGCTTCGATACGATTGTATCCCCATATCGGTTCCTAAGAATATTTCTCCGGTTTCATCGATTTGACCGAGACAAGAAATTCGGTTCGAAATCAACGGGGAGTTTGCGGTTTGAAAATGTCTAATTACTCGCTGGCCGTAGGGTTCAACTAAGAAAAGGCCGTTGGTAGTTGACATCCACTTACGATTTCCTCCATCGTACAGGATATCCGTGATGTTTTCTTCGCCCATTAAATACCCTATACTGCCATTTTGTTCAATAACAAAGGGGTCTAATTTTGGATTGCTATATAATTTACCGCTTCCGGTGAATATGTTTAAACCTTGGTTGGTTCCAATCCAGACATATCCCAATTTATCGGCGGCAATGGTATTTACTTCATTGGATCGAAGTCCACTTTGAGCGGTAAGTACAATGTACTGATCATCTACTTTGGCATCGAGATTTTTGCCTTCGTTGAATACAAGTATTCCACCGCGTTGACGAATCATCCATTTGTTGTTATTTTGGTCGATTTCTAACCCTTTTAATTCGTTTTCTCCAGAAAGTCCAATTTCAAAGGTTTTCCATGTTCCAGAAAGGGTGTAGCATAGCAATGGTGCCTCTGCTCCATAGCTAAGAATCCAAATATTGCCCTTGGAGTCTTCGCAAATTCCGGATACCCAAATAAATCCGTCGATTCTCTTTTTTAGTGGGGAGTTGGTTTCATCCCATCGACCAACAATTTCGTTATTTTTAAAAATGAGTACGCCGAAACTGTGGGTGGCGGCAATTTGCCAATCCCGTTGTTTAGCGTAGGCGGTATAGGTGAAATCGTATAAATTGGTGTTCAGTGGGTGGCTGATGTTGTTTTTCCAAACACCCTGATGATGAATATAGAAGCCACCGGGGTTGAACGCATTGCCAAAAGTGGCTGTAACACCGCCCGCTGTAGTAAGCATGTGGTTGCCGTGTTTGGTCATTCGGAAGGCTGCGTTGGTGGCAGGACCGCTGGGCAAATAGGAAATTTCTCCGTTGGGGTCTTTTTTTATTAATCCATCCTGAATCCCTGTACCAAACCAATAGATGCCATTCTTAAACTGAGTTACCGAATAGACCAGATTGATATTTTGACTTCCAGATCCGCCTATATTGATAATCTTACCCGGATATACAATATGCAGGCCTTGGTTGTTGGTCCAAATTCTTGCAATCCTCCGTTTTTCTAAATTAATGGGGGATAAACTGCCCTGGGAATAGCGATAAGCGGTAGAATCCATCTGGAAATACAGGGTATCACGGAAACTTGCCAATTCATTGCAGGTTCTACCATTGCTTTGATAAGACCAACGCCATTCGTTAAAATCATTCAGGTTCACTAATTTACTCCAGGGCGCTCTCCGTATCCCAGAGATGGTGCCTATGTATAAACTATCTTTGTTTATACAGCTCCCATAAACCGGTATGGAAACACCTTGATCGCCGATGGCATTGTAGGAGTCTGATATTTCGAAATTCACTAAATCAATGATGAGTAAACCGAAATAGGTGGAAATCAAAGCTTGGTTATTATTGAAATGGCAATGATATATGGATTTATCACCTTGTAAGGGTTTATTGAAATAGCCGGGTACATTATGAATTACGGCATCGTTGGAAAGAATATCTATGTTCCCGTCACGATATCCGATAAACAATAAGTCTTTTGCGGCATTGTAACTTAAACAAGTAATTTCTTGGCCATTGAACCCATCGTCTTTGCTTAATATTTCTAACTCGTTAGTGGATTCTTTTACCCGGAAAAATCCTTGAGGGCCAGCGGCATAAATATACCTCGAACTGGCTTCGCAAGTAAAAATTTTTTGGAAACTCAAATGGGATTTCCAAGATCCAGTAGGGGATAGTTGAGCAATAAGAGACGGAGAATTAAAACAAGTGAATACAACTATCGCCAATAACCACAGATTCCTATACTTTTTTATGTTAAGTACTCCCATATTGTAGGACGATTAATTGAATGTATAACGCAGTTCAAGGCCAAAGTCCGATAACGCTGTATAGAAACCAACTCCTGTTTTCGGGATCATAACACTGCGGTTGTATTTCATGGCTAAATTGATTTTGGTATTAACTTGATAGGTCATGGATGGAGCTATTCGGATTTGTCGCATTCCGGCAGAATAGCGATTAACATTCAAATCGATTTTACGAATGGCAGTAACGTTGTCAACAACCCCTACGGTTAAGTCGAACCGGAAATCGTTGGGTAAATACACAAATCTTCCATTGCGTTTGAAGGGCAACGTAAGTCCAGTTACGCGATAACCACCCGTTAGTTGGAATTCGTTGTTTCTAATTTCTGTCATGTTGAAATTAGCTGCAAATAATTTTAGAACCCGGGAGCGCTTGTATTCAAAACCCATGGTCCAATTGTTTTTAGTAGTAACGTTCAAACCAATTAATGGATAAAATCCTTCGGTGATTGTTACTTCAGCAATCTGATGTTTAGGGGTGAAATCTTTGCCTACTTGTAACAATTCATCGGGAGTATACCGAAGATTTTGGGTATAATCTCGAATGGAATACCTTCCGTTATAAGCGTGTTTGATATTGATATTACTGAAAATATCACCAACGGCTTTGATTTTTGTAAGTCCATTGTAATTGATGTTCCAGTTTGGTAATGGAATGGCGGGGAAGGCGCTAATTTTCGTAGTTCTTGGGTCAAGACCTGCGTAAGTTGTATAGAAACTACCAATCAAAACATCCTGATGATTTTTTGAATAACCCGCTGGGTATTTGGTAATTGGATCTATCGCGTTTGCTCCAACTCGGGGATCATTCAACGATAATTCTTCAGCCACCGCATAGCGATTCCCCAAGAATTGATTGAAAATAGGATTGGGGTGCTCGTTATTCAAGTTAGAATCTTTGGCGAAATGGGTGCTGAAGAACCAGCCCGACATGGAGAAGGTTCCTGTTTGTGTAAGACCTTGGTCAACCCAGTCGCTTCCATCAAATTTGAATATGCTTCGAGTTCCTTCGGTAACACTGCGGTTTAGATCCAATCTAATCCGGAAGTTCTTAATAGGTTCCACCGTAATATTACCGGAATAATTTTCGGTGAAATTTTGTGTGTAGAAATTGGATTGCCTGCTGTCTGATTTAATAGCACCTTGTTTCGCTAGATCATACCGTAAATTGGCATTTTGAGCACCAAAAACAAACGGTAATCCGGGTTGTAAATGCGTAAAGTTATTGCCAAAATAATCGGGTCTATGAGCGAAGCCCGGTAATTCCATGCCCGCCTTTTTTTGGTAATTTAACGAAGCATTTTTTAACATACTCACAAAATTCCCAACAAAAACTTTGGCAGGATTCGCTTTTTGTATGGGTTTGCCTTTTTCCAACGCACTATTAAATCCAGTTTCTTCTTCCCCACCTTTTTTCGGAGGAGTGGGTGCCTTTTTGGGTTTTTCTAAATCACGGAGCCAAGGGATTTGACTGTACAGCTGGGTGAAATTAAGTTGACTTGTAATATTAATATCTTGACTGTTTTGAATACGATTCCCCAAAGATTCAAACGCGGGCGGTGCTTGGTTCCATTCGTAAGCGGTACTGTAGGTAACGGAGGTGTTTATCCAGCGCAGCCATTTGATTTTTGAAAAGGGCAGGGTATAGGAGCCCGATGCATTTTGCGTAAATCTACTGGTTCTTCCGAAGCCTTTAAATTCATTTAATATAGAATCGCGTTTTGCTTCAGAATCTATTTTACCATATGGTTCTTGAATTCGAGCATTTACCTTGGCGTTGTAGTTAATGGTAATGGACGATGTTAATGGTAATACTACGTTGTAGTTACGAACGATGGTGAAGTTCTTATCGAATAATCTAGGATTGATCTGTTTAAAGCTATTATTATTCCTTGATTGTTGTTCTCCATACAATCGGTTGAGCTGCAATTGTGTATTAAAAGAACTTGGAATCAAGTTGAAATTGAAATCTCTGATCAATGCCAATTTACTTGATTTGATTTTCTTAAACGGCTTGATGTATTTGGTAGGGATAGCATAGGAATATCCCAACGTGGCTTGCGTTGTTTTTAAGAAATATTCTTCGATTTGTTGGTTGCGACGATAATTGTTTTGGTAGCTGTAACCGGCTACAAAATTCTTTCCGCTCCAAGGTCTTAACTTCACACCCGTACTGCCTGCGCCAAACTTAACATTGGCTAAATTGAAACTATACAAGGAATTGTATTCTTCCGCTGCTTTACGAATGGTTTCGCGCTGTTTTGCATCGGCAATACCATTTAGGAAGTACTTTAATTCCAAATCGGGGTTTAATGGGAAATATTTTGGTCTAACGTAGTTTTCCGAATATCCAATATACATGGGGATGGAAACTCCTGAATTTTTGGGGAAGAACTTACCCAATTCCAAGTTGGACGATATATCGTAATTCAAGTTCGTGCTCAAACTACGATCGTTAAGTTTCTTATCTACATCTCCAAAACCGATGGTTCTAACCGTTCCTGCAAGGTTTAACATTCCCAAATCGGCCAATTGTGTTTGAACATTCGCTAAAGCAGCCCAACCACCCCCGTTGTTAATGTCTTTAACCCGCAATTCGTTGAACCAAACTTCAAAACATTTAGGAGTTTGCGAGTTGTTTTTTACCCCGATCATCATAACCTTTAAGTTACTCATATCGGGTAAGCCGATTACGGAGATTTTTCCTTTGGTACTAGAGGGTCGAATAAACGGAGCCGTCATTGGCCAGCCACTGTTTTGACGTAGAATTTTCAGGTCGTAAAATTCTTGCATGGCGATATCAATGAAGTTTGCATCGGGCCATACCATCTTATCGGCATTCGCCATGTTTTGTGTAACCCGTCCGCGGGTCATGGTTAATGGAATTTCGTATTCGTAATAGTTGGATGAAAGGTCTGTTCCAAATCGAATAAAAGCTGAAACGTCTCCATCTTCCACCTGAGTTCCATTAGATTCTTCGGCGTGAACGAATAACTGTAAGCGCTTGTAGTTTCGCACGTCATAATTGCTGGTTTTGAAGGCTGCCCGAGCATCACCTCCTTTTAAATCACAAACTTGTACGGAAAGCGATTGCTCGTTTTCTTGCACCATTCCCAAAGAGGCCATGTTTTGCACGCGTTCAACCCCAGGAGGAACTTTGTATGCAATGGGTGCTCGTTTGCTATTTTCTTCAACGTTTACAGTACTTACAACAAACTTGGTTCCATCGTTGGGATCTATTGGTACTACGATTCCAGGCGTTTTTAAGGAGTTCGTGTACCGTCTCCAATCGGCGCGAACCATGTTGATATATCCCATTCTCAATATAGCAGAATCGTTAAATCCACGCATAATCATACGCATGAAACGAATGCTCTTGAAATCAGAAATATTACCTACGGCTTTCTCAAATTCGCGAATCGGAATTTTTAACTGATACCATACAATCTCAGCGTCTTTACCATTGCGTAAGGTTACATTATTTCGAACGATATCGGCTACATAGTTTCGGCCGATTTGCATTTCGTTCGCATTGATTTTTATTTTATATTGATAATAATCTTCGTTTTGGTTTAATGTAAAATCACGGTTCACGTCTTCATCACTAGGCACGATGCTACTTGATTTTGGCATGTCTGAATACCTGCCCGTAAGTTTGTCGGTACTAGAATTACCCTGCAATCCCATAAATTTTCGATATCTACCGATAATGTCTGCATCCGCTGTAGTGTAGCTTTCCTCCAAGTAGTGAACGAAGTTGTCGTTAGAGGGATCTGCAAACGCCGACTGATAAATCTTGGAATTCGTACCAAAGTTTAACGCTAATTGTTTTAGATAAACACTATCAAAATGGCCTCGTTCTTGGATATCACTCATACCATCTAACCCTAAATCTTGATTGCTAATAGCTGTACTTTGATTATCGAAAGCGTAGTTGATTTGAGGTGATTCGGGGACAATAGCAAAAGCAGTTGTATCGGAACTTTGAGTAGCGGCATTAGGGTCTGGCAAGCCGTTTTCAAAGGATTTTCTGCGATCGGGTAAAATGTCTTCGCTAACACTACCTAAATGCAGCAGTAATTCTCCATTTAGATTTTTGTTGTAAAAAAATGGGTCATACATCCATATTTCGATGTAATCGATGTTGGTGCCTTCAAAGTCGTTTTGATCCACCCTACGCATTACACCGGCCCAACTTTTTGAAGGATCTATTAATTCTCCGTTGGCATTGATTTCGGTGGGTTTGCTGTTGAAATTATACATCCCTCTTTCTTTGGGACGAAATACTAAATCTAAGGTTGGTAAAATAGTAGGGGATCCTGGAGGGAAATTTCTTTGAGGAAATACCTCTCGTTGATCCACCTGACGCATGTACGGGTTACTTAAAATGGCATCCACCTTGGTTTTAATGTTATCGGGCATATCGTTACTCCGATAAAACAATTGGTCTATGCTATAAAAACTTAAACTTGCATGGTGATTTAACCATTCTAATTTGTTGGTTGATTTGGTGTCTTCAAAAAACTCGGGTTGTTTTTGTGGTATGGAAGCGACTACCCAATTGTTAACCGTTTTAAAGTCGTTGGGCAATTCGGCATTTTCAAAATCTTCCAAGTTAGAAACTCCGCGATTATTGCCTTGCGAACGGTGGTTGTGAGGAACAATTTTTGCAACTTCGGCATATGCCGTTATGCTGGAAACCTCTTTAGTTTCCAAAAACGGTAATTTATCTACCAATTTGGTGATAAACCTGGATTTGCTGCTGTAGGAAATATCGGCACCGAAAATGGTGTTTAGCAATGGTTCTTCGTTGAAATTGGTTTTGGTAGTGATGGGGCGTTCGTACATGTGTAGTGCGGTTCCGCCAATCATTAATTTCTTATTGAATTTATGTTCGATTCTTCCCCCCAATAGGGTTTTTTGTTGTATATTAAAGAAACTCTGACCGTCTGCACTGGCTCGAATTTCGGCACCCCCTTGCAGCAAACCTTGGTTCAATATTTTTACTCTACCTAGAGCATAATCTACTTGATAGTCTGTGCCTTCGGTCAATGGTCTTCCGTTAGCGGTAACGCGCACAGAACCCCGTTGTAAGTTGGTAGTCCCTAAAAATAATTCCGCTCCGTTTGCCCCCTTGTAACTTCCTTTTAAGAAGAATTTATTGTGTTTTACGTCTTGCTGTGCTAGCCATTTGGTAGAATCATACAATGCATCGTAGCAATAAAAATCGGCTAAATCGTTACTCCCGTCAAACTTATCCCGTAAATCATCTCCAAAGGGTTCAACCATGGGGAAAATAATTCTTGCGTGCTGCAGGTTAATGGTAGTTCCTTCGATGGCATCAAAAATTCCGTCGGGTTTAGCTTCCTGCTGACGGTTTAACTTATCCATCCCTAAAACACGTATTAATGGGATTCCTCCCGCTAATTTGGGCAACGGTTTGTTTCCAACAGGGATGTAATCGTAATCTCCACCGGTGGAGTCATCGGCATAAATAACATTAAACTTGAAATCTTCTAAGGAAAGAGAATACGTATTCAAAGCATAAATGTTCTTCATCATCAATCGCCACATAGGAAGTCTGGTGCGAATGGTGTTGCCTTTCAGCATTTTTAAGAACATCAATTTTTGATTTCCCGGTGCTACATCTCTACTAAATTCGCCTACCTGATAGGTGTTTCCGTTGTAGGTGTATTCAAAGGCAACCGCCAAAATTTCGTCGTTGTTTAATGGCTGGTTCAAAGAAATATAACCTAGCTGATTGTTTACGCTGTATTCTTGGGTGGTTAATTGTCTTGCGTTGTTAAGAATGTCGAAATCAACGGTTTGCTCAAAATCGGGTTGTATCTGGTAGATTCTATCGATGGCTGAACCCAAGGTTCTTGCTTGATCGTCGGATGCGATTTTTGCATACAATACGTTGCCGTTGTTGTCTGCCGCTGGATCTGCAGAACTGCCTAATGTGGTTCGATACGGCTTGGATTCTCCTAAATCCTGAAATGCCATGATATCGCGTGGCGTTTCTAAATTGGCATTTCTGTTGGTTACCCAAACCTCCACACGGTTGATAATCACACCGCTGGAAATAATGGGCAAATTTTCTAATGATTTATTGTAATTCTCTCGGAAAAACTGGGCTAGGAAAAAGTGCTTATTCTGATCGTAATTATCTGCCGTGATTTTAAACTCATTCATTTGAGCGCCACCTTTTAACACGGTTTCGGTAGACTGACCTTTATTTTGAGAAAAAACGGTTTTAACCGTGGTTTTTCCAAATTGCATGGTGTTGGAGAAGCCAAAGAGTGAATTTGCCGGTTTAATTAATTGGGTAGGTAGATTCAAACTCACATTACCCACTTGTACATCTTTTAAAATCCCGTCCGGCTTGCCTTTCCAACCCAAATTGGTTTGATTATCGATATCAAATGCTGCCTCTGTATCATAATTGATGCCCAATTTCACAAATTCTCCAACATTTCCGTTGGCACTAATTTGTAATTGCTGATCAAATACAGGTACAAAATACTTCTGTTGACGTTTAGAAATGCTTGGATCTCTGCGTTCATTGAAGTTTCCTCCCAATTTAATCATGGCACTTCCCGATAACTGAAAGTCAACACCCCCTTCACCAAAAATTTTTGAAATGGCGGGGTTGTTAAGTTCGCCTTTGATTAAATCGGTGATGCCTCCAGTGGATGAAACCGTGGTATTGCTTTTCGACTTTTCACGGAAATATTGCTGATCGGCTGTTTGTGCAATTTTTTTGAAATATTCGTTAACCGATAGGATTTCGCCGGTAGGATAACTCAAACTTCCTATTTGTCTAAACCCTTCGTATCGGTTTTCTTTGGGATTGTACTTCCATTCCGTCTTAATGGGGTTAGGAATATCAATTTTACTACTGCTCGAAGGATCTTGGGCAACTTTGAATTTTAATGGATTTTCAGTAGTGGTTTGTGCGTGCAATACCTCGCCAATCCCTGAAAAAACAGCAAAAAGTAGGCATATAGTTAAAAAAGACCTCGAAAAGGTCCTTTGTACAGCAGTCTGTCCATCCAATTTCAACATCCGTAATTACTTGTTTCTCGTAGCTTTTTCGGCAATAGGCAAATGACGTAAGTTTTGCAATTTACAAAATTTTCAGTGAATTTTTTATCAGTTCCTCCACGCTGGCTTCGTGTCCCAGTTCTTTTGTGATTTTTAATAGGGCTTTTTCGGCCGAAGCCTTTACGTACCCTAGGGTTGTTAACGCCAACAGTGCTTGTTCGTACGCTTCGTTTTGGTTGCCTGAAATGGCTACCATCGCCGAAGATTTTTTGCCACTTCCCAACTTGTCGCGGAGTTCTAAAACAATGCGTTGAGCGGTCTTTTCTCCAATACCCTTGATGCTTTTCAATAAGCCAACATTCCCATTTAAAATGGCGGAGGCCAGCTCTCCGGGATTTAAGCTGGAAAGCATCAACATCGCCGTGTTGTTTCCAACCCCTGAGACGTTGGTGAGCGCTCGAAACATTTCCCGCTCCTCAGGGTCTGCGAAACCATACAACGACATACTCACTGGGCTCTGATTTTCAACCTTGAACAATAGGTCCAGGAATAATCTGCAGACTTTATTGCCCTTAATTACCTCGTATGTGGTTAGGCTGATGGCAATTCTATATCCCAAGCCCCCCGATGAAATCACCGCATGGGTAGGAGAAATTGCCTCAATATTTCCTTCAATATATTCGTACATGAATTAAACCTTTGCGTATTTTCTGCGTCTAATCCAACCGTTAATTAATCCAAATAATAGAACTGTTAACAGTGGTACCGACATATTCAACCACTGATAGAACGTTTTTTCCTGCCGAATCTTTTCCTTGTCTAACAATCTTACTACTTTTTCTTTAGCCCGAATTTCAATGAGTCCATTATCGTCAATTAAATAATCGATGCAATTGAGCAAAAATGTCTTGTTTGCGAAGGTATTCCGAGTGAATCTATCATATCCTGTTGGGAAAATCATTCCCTTTTTGGAAGTGGCATTTCGAGCAATATCTCCATCGGCCAAAATGATCATTTTGCTTTTTCCACGATTGATAAATGGCAATTCTGTGAATTTTCGTTGGTACAAAAAGGGCGATAAAAATTCGCCTTCGATTAGAGCGCCACTTAATTGTGTACCGCCCCGCAAGGTGTTTTTGTAGTTGTCGTCTTTGCTTTGCATGTAAACGGCCTGTAAATCTATCCTTGCAGGAGGAGTGATGATTTTGGTGTTAGGCGATGAAGTGAGTAGGGGTACTACTTGAAGATTATCCGCCGCTTTGATGTTTATGGTAGAGGCAAATTGCGACCATACCAGTCCCAAGTTTTTGGTGATGGGGTGGGTGAGTCCTGCCGATGTGAAAACAGGGAAATATTGAAAATCAATTAATTCGGGTCTGCCACCAACAGGAATGGGTATCGCATTGCTCAAAGCATCGGCCAATAATGTATTTTCTAATTTGATTCCATATTTAAATAAAGAGGCTTCGATGTTTTCCAACTCTCGGCTCATCGCTATGATTTGGGAGTTGTTCTCAAACGAATCAATTTCCGCGGCGATTGGGTCAACCATCCACAATATTTTGCCGCCTTTCATTAGGAATTGGTCGATTAGATACAATTCGGGTAGGCTGTAGTCGATTTCGGGTTTGCAGACAACCAATAAATCGTTGCCATTTAATCTGCGTTGTAGTTTTTCTAATAAAACCAGTCCCAAACTATCGGGGTTTGTTTTCTGTATAACGTCTAAAAATGGTCTTGCGGATTCGGGGTCATTTACATTCAGATTGAGTTTAGAGATATTATAATATTTGCTCAATTCCAAAGCGAACGCTTTTATTCGGTCGTCTGTCATTTCGCCACTGCCATCAGCAAAGACGATATTTTTGGGTTTGTCCAAGGTACATTGACGCAATCCGTTTGCGATTTCGTATTCTAAATTATCAATCGCTTTTTGGATGTTTTCTGCCGGATCCAAGGCTACATCCAATTGATAAAAATTCACGGCAACACTTTTGCCAGCGTAGTTTAATTCTGCAGCTGGAACCAGTTGCTTTATGGTTAATTGATCACCCGATTCGTCTTCAATATCGCGTACAGCAAACAACCCTTTTCCTGCAAAATCCTCAATAATGGCGGAAATTTCCGATCCTGTTTTATCGGCAAAGGGGTCTACTATTTCTATTTCGATATTTTTCCCGGAAGCTTCTCGGAATTCGTAGGCTAAATCCCGAATTTCATCCCGCAATTGCCTGAAACGTGGACTCATTTCGCCATCGAGGTATAATTTGAAATAGAGTTTTTCGTTCAGCTTAGAGCATAATTTTAGGGAGGTCTCGGACAGGGTATACCTGTTTTCCGCCGTTAAATCGATGCGTTTGTAAAATACATTGGCCAATACATTGATCACTACAACAATGACCAACAGGGTACCCCATTCCAAAAAGGATGCGTATTTGGCGGTTCGGTTTGTGTTTTTTGTTGTTTTCATTACCACTTTCTGCTTTCAAAAACCAACTTAGTGCTTCCGAGAAATACGGCGGCAAACCCAACAAAATACACCACATCACGCGTATCCAATACTCCACGGGAAATACTGCGATAATGGAAATCTAAACTAAACCATTCCAGGCTTTTCCCTATTTCGGCCAACCATTTCAAATCGCCCAATAAACCCAATATTCCATACCAAAAGAAGCACAATGCCATGGAAATGATGAGTGAGATGATTTGATTGTCGGTGAGAGAACTGGCAAACAATCCGATGGCAGCGTAGGAGGTAGCTAGCAGTAGCAATCCAAAATACGATCCAATGAGTGCGCCGTTATCCAATGATTGCCCCTCAACTAAGAGCTCTTGGATGGTGTAAACGTATAATCCAGTGGGCAATAAGGCGAACGCAATTAACGCTACGGCGGCTAAAAATTTCCCCAAAATGATGGCCGAATCGGATATCGGTTTGGTGGTAAGGGTTTCTATAGTACCCAATCTCCTTTCCTCCGATAGCGATCGCATCGTTATTGCTGATACCAAAAAGATGAGTAAATATGGAGCAATGTTGAACATTACTTGAAGGCTGCCCACCCCCAATTCTAAAATGCTATTGTCTTTGATCAACCAAAGGAATAGGCCCGAAATGATAAGGAACACCGCCATTACGATGTAGCCTATTAAGGAGCCTAAAAAGCTGCGAATTTCTTTTTTAAATACGACCCACATGTCCAGTTACCGTTTTAAAAATGTTTTCCAATGAATTTTCTTCTTGTTGTAATGCGATAATCACATCTCCTTTTTCAGCGGCTTTCCGCGAAATCTTTTCCCGTAAATCTGCCGTGTTGCCTACAATTTCAAATGTGGTAGGACTGATGGTTGAATAGGTTAGTACTTCCGGAATTTCTGTAAACCAGGTTTCCGAAATGGACGATGAAAACTCAACTTTTACGGTTATTTGATTTAGGGACTGATTGTTACGCAGTTGTTCGATTCCTCCGTTGGCTACAATGGATCCTTTGTTAATAATAATTACCCGAGAACACATGGCCTCCACCTCTTGCATGATGTGAGTGGAAAGTAACACTGTTTTTTCGTGACCTAGATTTTTAATTACCGATCGCATTTCCATGACTTGAATGGGGTCCAATCCGCTGGTGGGTTCATCCAAAATGAGTACTTCTGGATTGTGAATGAGCGCTTGTGCTAAGCCTACGCGTTGGCGATACCCTTTGGAAAGTTGACCAATTTTTTTGTGGCGTTCTGGACCTAATTGTGTGAGTTCAATGGCTTTATTGGCCGCTGTTTTTCTGTCTTTTACCCCAGATAATCCCCCAGCGTAGTCTAGATATTCCAACACGTACATATCTAAGTACAAGGGATTGTGTTCGGGTAGGTATCCAATTTTTCTTCTTGCTTCGATCGAATTTTCAACCGCATCCATACCACATACTTCTATGCTGCCTACCGTGGGTGGGATATACCCCGTTATCATTTTCATTGTGGTGGATTTTCCCGCTCCGTTTGGACCAAGAAAGCCTACAATTTCTCCCGATTTTATCGAGAAATCAATGTGGTCAACTGCCCATTGCTGACCATATTTTTTTCCTAAACTTGATACAGTTATACTCACGATTAATTTGCAAAAATAGGTGACTATGCAATAATAAAAACGCTAGAAAAAGCATTTTATCTTATCGGCGTCTACGATAGCTGGATTTTCGGGATGAACGCTTGTAATAACTGCGTTTTTTCTTGTACCGGGATTTAACCGTAGTTTTGGAATAAGGCAATTGATAGGACTGTTGAGATACGTATAAGGTGTCCGTGGCGATGGAGTACTCGCCAAAATTAATTACGTGGCTTGGATTTAACGGCCTGCCCAAAAACCGTGTTTCAAAATGCAGGTGCGGACCGGTGGAATGTCCGGTAGAACCGCCTAGCCCAACACATTGCCCAGCATTTATCAAGGTGCCGGGTGTAACCAATAATTTACTTAAATGCGCATAGAGCGTTTCCAGTCCGTTGTAATGTCGAACCACCACACAATACCCATAACCTTGGTAATATCTACTCATTCGAACCACACCGTCAAAGGCGCTAAAAACAGAATCGCCAATGCTGAGTTGTAGGTCGATGCCTGTATGTGGTCTTCCATGCCGCCAACCGTAAGTAGAATTGGTTCTTCCATACATGGGCATGGCAAATTTGCAATCCGATTCTACCAATACCAGTGGAACTTCCTCGGTTAAGTTTTTAAGGCTAAAACGATAGGCATCAACATGTAAGGTGTCCCAGAAGGCATAAAAATCGTATTCCGGTAACATGCCCGGCAGGGTGTATTCTTCTTCTTCGTAGAATTCCAAACTATCCAATGTTCTGCCGTAAATTCCTTGGTTGAGGGGCGTTACCGTGTTTCTTTGGGCAGCCGGTGTAGGTTTTCTGTAATACGACTTTTTCTTTTTTTTCGGTGGCGCGGCAGGGTGGTTGCTGTACACGCGGTTGAAAGAAACGGAAGCAGTTGGGATTATTAGGTTTGTAAACTCGCTGGACGAACGCAGTGAACTACCGAATTTAGGCCGTGCAAAGCAATTTCCTACAAGCATCCAAGCACTAAATAGCACTAAGATTTTGCAGGGATAATAATTCAATAGCTTGTTCACGGTCTCTGATCAGTTGATTTTTCAAGGCTTCAAGCGATTCGAAGCGTTCAATTTTACGCAAAAATTGTACCAAACCTAAGGTGATTGGTTGGTTGTATATATCTTGATTGAATTCCAGTAGGTGCGCTTCAATTTTGGTGTCGATACCATTCACGGTGGGCTGGGGGCCGATATTGCAAACCATGGGAATTTGCACCTCGTGAATCCACGCATACCCGCAATAAACGCCGTGAGCAGGAATGAGCTTATAGGGATCTTTTATGGAAATGTTGGCGGTGGGAAATCCAATGGTCCTACCCAATTGTTTTCCTTTTTCCACCATACCGGTAAGTAGGTAGGTGCTTCCAAGTAATTGATTTGCTTCGGAAATATTGCCCTCCATCAATGCTCTGCGAATTCTGCTGCTGCTAACAGCTATCGCTTCGATGAGGTTTGCTTCTATTTCTAAGACTTCAAATCCGTACGACTTTCCAAGTTGCGTTAATTCTTCAAAACCACCGGTTCTATTGTGCCCAAATCGGTGGTCATAGCCCACAACCATTATAGCAACTCCCAGGCTATTTACTAAAATATCTTCAACAAATTCGGCGGGTGATTTTTTACTAATTTCTTCGGTAAAGGGTAAAACTAGAACATAATCAATGCCGAGATTAAATACCGCTTTAGCTTTTTCTTCAATAGATTGTAAAGTTCTCAGCGATTGATCGTTGGGATTAATAACCAATCGGGGATGAGGGTGAAAAGTGAGTAGTAAGCTTTTTTTCTGTTGCGATTTTGCTGTGGCTACCACTTGTTTTAATACTGTTTGATGTCCGCGATGCACGCCGTCGAAGGTGCCTTGGGTGATCACCAAGCCTTCATGTTTGGGTACTTCGTTGAGATTGTAAAACAGGTTTTGCAACATTTTGCTGCAAATTTCGTTTAAATTTTGCGGTTAATCTGCTTGCTCACGTTAATTTTGTTGAAAATGCTTAGGCTAACGATTGTTGTATTTTTATTTGGAATCTCTGGAGCAATGCAAGCTCAAATTGGAGGGAATGGAGTTTTTTCTATCCTCAGAACACCCATGCATGCACGATCGTTGGCTTGGGGTGGATACATGAGTTCACAGCATTCGCCGGACCCCATGCAAGCCAGTTCAAATCCCGCATTATTACGTAGCGGACATCATCTGAATTCTGCATTTTCGGCAGGTTCATTGTTGCCAACAATACGAACGGCAAACGCCTTGGTTGCTTGGCATTCAGGGCATGCAATTGCCAATGATTCCTTGCGTGAATCCAAACCTACCTTTGCTTTTTCGGCCCAGTATATCGATTATGGTTCTATGCTGTCTTATGATGATGGCGGAAATAGTCTTCCTGGCATATCGGCTAATGAAACCAATATTTCTCTAATGGCTGCTAAGCCGTTGCGCAAGAATTGGTATGTTGGAGCTCAAGCAGGAATGGTTTACTCCATTTTAGGCCCTTATGTTTCCAATGGTATTCATCTCACTTTAGGGACAACCTACGTAAATAAAGATTCCACCATCACCACTTCTTTATTAGCGCGAAATCTGGGCGCTCAAATCATTACGTATCGGAATGCACCGCGTGAGAGCCTCGGTCCCAATTTAGAATATTCGGTGTGCTTTACCCCCAAGCATATGCCGTTTCGATTTCATATCACCGCACACAATTTACAACGTTGGGATCTCACCTACAATCAATACACGGGAACTACGGGCCAGGTGGATTTAAGCGGAAATCCCGTGGTGGTGGAAGAGGCTGGGTTTGGAGAGAAGCTGGCCCGACATATTGCCGTGGGTATGGAAATGGCGATGGGTAAGAATTTGTCGTTCTTGTTTGGGTACAACGATCAACGCCGTAAAGAAATGAATAACAATTATTTCCGAGGAACAGCAGGGTTTGGTTGGGGATTGAAATTTAAATTTTTGCGTTGCGATGTTACCTATTCTTCGGCATCGTATTTCCCGGGATACAATTCCAATGTCTTTACGTTTATATTGAATACAAATCGGTTTGTCAGAAAATAAGTTGGTGAAAATTAACATTGCAATTGACGGCTATAGTAGCTGCGGAAAAGGAACAATCGCCAAATCATTGGCACAAATACTGGGTTATCGATTTATTGATACCGGTGCGATGTACCGAAGTGTAACCTTGTATTTTATTGAAAATGAGGTGGATATTTCCTCCCCTAAATCGGTAGAGGACGCGCTAAACCATATTGCCATTGATTTTTCCATTACCTCCGAAGGTTTGCAAGAAGTTTTGTTAAATGGGGTATCGGTAGAAAAGGAAATCCGAGAAATGCGTGTTGCCGATAGGGTGAGTGAAGTGGCTGCATTATCTCCCGTCCGAAAAAAATTAGTAGCCTTGCAGCAACAAATTGGCGCTAATAAAGGGGTGGTTATGGATGGAAGAGATATTGGTACGGTGGTGTTTCCGGATGCCGAATTGAAGATATTTATGACGGCTCGACCTGAAATACGAGCCAATCGCCGGTGGAAAGAGTTGGTAGCCAAAGGGGATTCGGTTACGGAAGCCGAGGTGCTAGCCAATTTAAGTCATCGCGATTCGGTGGATTCTTCCCGAGAAGACTCTCCACTAACACTCACAAGCGATTACCGCGTTTTAGATAATTCCGATTTGGATAGAGCGCAGCAACTGGAGTTGGCGATGTCGTGGGTAAAGGAAGTTGTAGGTCATGAAGTATAATTGGCCATAAATCGTAATTGGCCATTAATTGCGATCAGCTATGGATGTAGAATACTGAGGGATTAATTTTGTTTAAATTTTCATCGATGGGTAGCTCATTTTTGGTGAACATTCCGTTGATATCTTCGTTTGAATCATAGCAATTTGGATTGTTTTTTTGTAGTTAACTATGAGGCAGAAAATTGTAGCAGGAAATTGGAAAATGCATAAGACCCTGGAAGAAAGTCAGGCGTTAATTACTGAAATTAGAGGGTTGGTTCGTGACGAGTATCGCGGACAAGGGAAAGTGGTTATTGCTCCTACATTTATGGCCTTGCCATCTGCTGTTCGGTTGGTAGAAGGGACAGAAATATCGATTAGTGCGCAAAACGCTCATTACGAAGACCAAGGAGCATTTACTGGAGAAATTTCTGTGCCGATGTTGAAATCGGTGGGTGTAGAATATGTGATTATTGGTCACAGCGAACGTCGTCAATATTTTGGGGAAACCAATGCCATGTTGGCGGCTAAAGCCAAATCAGTAATTCGACATGGTTTGAAAGTGATGTTCTGTGTTGGTGAAACATTGGAACAGCGTGAGAGCAAACAATATTTTCGGGTCATTGAAGAACAGGTGTCTCAAGGGTTGTTTGGATTGGATCGCAAAGAATTCGCGCAAGTGGTGATTGCCTATGAACCTGTATGGGCAATTGGTACGGGCTTAACGGCTTCTCCCGAACAAGCACAAGAAATCCATGCGTATATACGTAAGCTGCTTGCGGCACAATACACCACTGAGCTTGCGGATCAAACTTCTATTCTATACGGAGGTAGTGTGAAGCCTGAAAATGCTACTTCTATTTTTATGCAAGCCGATATCGATGGTGGTTTAATTGGTGGTGCTGCCTTGAAAGCACGCGATTTTATCGATATTGTTAAAGCGATGCGCTAATATTTTCAATATTTAATGCACTTGGTGCGTTATTTGTTGAAGGCTTTGAAATTTCTATGAGGAAAGGTTTATTTCTAATTTTATTATTGGGTTTTTCGTTCCGGCTATTTGCCCAGAGCGGTCAGTTTAGTCCAGTACCTGCACAATTTATTGTGGAGTTTGAATCGTTTATCAAAAAAGCGAATGATAAAAATTTAAACCGAAACTTTGGAATTTTTAAAGAAAACTGGGAATTAGGTAAATTCTCACCCAGTCAGCAGAAATTTATCGTGGATATTTCCAATCAGATGCTGTTGGAAAAAATGAGTGTTCAGCCGCATTTTGAATTGTTTATAACCACAGTTGCTGCGTTTTTGGAAAATAAAATGCCCGATAAAGTTCTGGTGCAATGGCAAAAAATTACCCAATCCCTGATCGGCGACCAGAACAAAGAATACCTTGATTTTCTGCAAACTACGGCGGTCTTATTCTCTAAAAAAATTCTATATCAAGGCGGATCATCCATTTACAGTGTAGATACGTTGGACTTCGATATGGCCTATAAAGGAGAGATTATTTTCACTTTTAATAACATTACTCTTACCTGCAAAGGGGTAACGGATAAGATGGAGGTGAAGGCAACATCGGGGACCTATTATCCAGCGAAAAAAATGTGGAAAGGGACCTCGGGAAAGGCGGGTTTTGAACGGGTTTTGGGCGATGAAACTGCTTGGGTGAGTTTTGGGAAATACCAAATTGCCATTGATCAGAATTCCTACAGTGTAGATACGGTATTGTTAAATTATCCGCGATTTTTTAAAGAGCCGATCGTGGGTCGATTTAAGGATAAATTAAGTACAGACCCCGATTCAAATCGAGTAAAAAATTCGGGTTTCCCGGTGTTTAACTCCTTTAGTAACAGTTTGAATATCCGAGGAATTGTTGGCGACGAAAGCTTCTTTGTGGGTGGTTTTTCGATGCAAGGAAAATCCATAACAACGGCAACGGCGGATGGTAGACCTTCCAATATCGATGTGTTTTACAAGGGTAAAAAACAGGTAACGCTGCGCAGTCCATCCTTTAAAATAGTGGATGGTTTGGCAGGTTCATTGAATTGCGAGTTTTTTGTCTATTTGGATAGTGGAAACGTAATTTATCACCCCAACGTAAAAACGAGTTTCTATTTCGATAAGAATTTGCTTCTGATTGAGCGGGGAGAACAAGGCTTGATGCGCGTTCCTTTTCGCGACGATTATCATAAAATTAATTTCGATGTACAACAAATCCGATGGAAAATAAAAGAGCCATTTATGGATTTGGATAACATCAACAACGACCAAGAAGCGCGATTTTCTTCTGAGGAATTTTTTAAGGATATTTTGTATTTGCGTATGCAAGGGATGTTGGCTTCCAACCCCATCGAAAATATTTATGCATATTATAATCGTATGCCGCCCGATCCCGTGGCAGATAAATTACAAAAGGATATAAAAAAGTTAATGACGAGCAAAAATCCAGCAGACAAAGTGTTGATGGATCAAAAAATCAAAGAACTTCAAGAACGTAAAAAAGCTCAACGTGCCAGTTTTAAATCTTCTGAGCGTATCAAATTTAATATCAATGATTATGCGCAGTTTATCGGCTCGCAAAAGGAATATCTGATAACACCATTTATCGAATTGCACGATCAGGGATACATTGTGTACGATCAAGCTCAGGACAGTGCTACGATTTTACCAAAATTGTGGCGACATGTTCAGGCACACCAAAAAACGAGGGATTACGATGTAATTCGTTTGGCCTCAGTTATTGGGAAAAAGCCCAATGGAACATTAAACCTACTGAGTTACGAATTGGATTTGGAAGGGGTGAATCGATTCTTTTTCTCGGATTCCCAAAACGTTATTGTGGCACCCACGGATCAAAAGGTTACAATGCTAAAAAATCGGAATCTCCGATTTGGAGGTCAAGTAAGAGCAGGTAGATTTGACTTCTTCGGTAAGAAATTCAATTTCGACTACAGTCAGTTTAAAATACAGTTCAGCAATGTAGATTCTATTCAGATGTATTTCCCGGATAGCACGGGAAGGAGATTGGTGAAAATTAAATCGGTTATTAGAAATACCTCGGGTACCTTGTATATCGATAAGCCCAACAACAAATCGGGGATTAAGGATTATCCGGAATACCCCATATTCGTTTCGGATAAGGGTTCGGAAGTGTTGTACGACAAATCCCACATTCACGGTGGGGCCTACACGGCGGATAAGTTTAAGTTTGTTATGGATCCGTTTACCATTGATAGTTTGGATAACTTCACGATTGCGGGTTTACGTTTCGATGGTAATTTTATTTCGGCAGGAATTTTCCCTGAATTTAGGCATCACGTTTACATTCAAAAAGATTATTCGTTAGGTTTTATTAAGTCTACTCCTCCGGGTGGATATCCGATGTATCGTGGTAAGGCCATGGGGAATATGACGATGAATTTGAGTGAGGAAGGTTTTTACGGGGAAACCGGTGAAATTGCTTACCAAGGAGGGAAGAGTACGTTTAGTAGGGTCTTATTATTACCCAATCAAACCAAGGGCGAGTTGAATACCTACGATTTGCCGGAGAGTCCAAAATATCCTGAAATTCATGGGGTGAATGTGGCCCTTGACTGGCGTCCATATGAGGATAAATATACAGTGAGCAGTGGTAAAAAGCCCATCGATGTATTCAAGCAGGGCTATGATTTTACTGGGAGTTTAACTCAATCGCCGTTGAATATTAAGGGCGATGGTATGCTGGCTTGGGATTTGGCGCAGTTTTCTTCTAAAGAGATGGTGTTTGCTACTCAAAAGGCCATGGCTCAAGTGGCAAGTTTGAAGATTTTTGCAGCGGATTCTGCGAAGGTGGCCTTTAATACCACCAATATTAACGGTACCATGGATTTCTCAAAACGGGTTGGAACTTTCTCAACGAACGATGCGGATCAGATGACCCAATTCGCTTATAATAATTTCCAAACTAACCTTAGCGATTATCGTTGGGATATGGATAAGAAAATTATCACAGCTAAAGTTGGCCCTACTGTGGGTAGCGAACCGCCGATGTTCGTAAGTACCAATCCATTGCAGGAAGGGTTGACTTTTGAAGCTAAACGAGCCGATTACAGTTTGGTGGATTACACGTTGAAAGTGCAGCAAATTCCGTATATTGATATCGCGGATTCTCGATTGTTCTTGAAAGATGGTAAGCTAACTATTCGCGAAAATGCAAATATCGATATTGTAGATAGCGCCAAAATCATTGCCAACGTGGATGATAAATACCACGAAATTTATAAAACCCGATTGAAGATTTACGGATTGAATAAAGTGCGTGGTAGCGGATATTATCAATACGTAAACTTGAAAGGAGTGAGGCAAGAGTTTTTCTTGGATAGTGTTATTGTAAACCGCGATAAACACATTGAGGGAATTGGAAAAATTGCGGAGGAGCAAGGATTTACGTTGGATACTAAAATAGGCTATAAAGGTTTCGGTCAGATCGAAAGTACGGAGCCATTAATCCGATTTACTGGGTACGTAAAGCCGTTGCATACTTTTAAAAATATTCTTCCTTCAGCATGGATTCGGTTCGATGGGCGTGTAGATCCTAAAGATGTTGTAATTCCGATGAATGATCCTCGAGATTACGACAATAAAAAGCAATACGTGGGGCTTTTTGTGGCAAACGATTCCAGTCACGTGTACCCATTAATGTATTCTTGGAAACGCAGGTATTCGGATGACGATTGTACTAACGATACCGGTATTTTGTATTACGATCATACTACCGAAAGTTTCATGGCGGGTAATGCAGCTCGTTTGCGAGGTGGGTCGTTAAAAGGCAGTTACATTCAGTTTTGCGAAAAAGACCATTCCATTCATGCGGAAGGGCCGTTGGATTTTGGCTTGGAATCACCCAATATTCAATTTAAGAATGCCGGTACAGCGGATTTAGCGGTTAAAGATTCGGCCTTCAACTTTAATATGGCGATGATGTTGAATTTCCCCTTGCCGGACGAGTATGTAAAACGGATGACTACAGTGATTTCGGAAAGCAGTACACCTTCTGTAAGTGTAAATAATAATTTCTTTAGAGAAGCACTGGGTGAAATGATGGAAAGCGATAAGTCTTACAAAAATGCGCTGGAATCATTGATGAAAGACGGTCAGTTACGCGGTAAAGACGAAGCGAATTATATGTTTGTAATGACGGACGCAAACTTCCGTTGGGAAGCAAAATTGCGTGGAATGTATTGTACCGATGTGGTGAGCATTGCCTCTATTAGCGGTACTCCGGTAAATAAAGGTGTAAAAGCTACGATGTTGCTAGAGCATAAACGCAGCGGAGATAATATGTATATCTATTTTGATCTTGGAAATAATGAGTCGTTGTATATGCAGCTAACCAAAACTACGGTAACGTTGTATTCTTCTGACGAAGAATTAACCCAGATTTTTGCTAAGACTTCTTCCAAGTTGAAAGCAGAGAATTTTTATATGCGTATGGCTACAGAAAAGCAAGTAGAACGATTCTTGCGCAAATTGTCGGATTACGAAGAAGAATAATCTAATAGTCGATGCCGGTTAGGAAGAGCCCTGAAGCGGGTACAGAATTTCCGGCATCACTTCGTTGACCACCCATCAGCAATTGTTGAAATTCTGCTACGGGCATTTTATTCATTCCAACATCGATTAAAGTTCCAACGGTAGCACGAACCATATTTCGTAAAAATCGATTGGCCGAAATTTCGAATAACAGTCCTTCTTCTGTTTTCAGCCACTGCGAATGATAAACTTCGCATAAAGGGTTGTTGTTGGGAATTTCTCCTTTACAAAATGCAGAAAACGGGTGAATCCCTAGCATACTTGAAGCAGCAAGGTTGGTTAATTCGATATCCAACTCTACAAGCAATGGGTTCCACCAGGAAGTTGATTCCTTAAATACATTTTTCTGAAAATGTATATGGTATTGATAAGTGCGTTTGGTAGCATCAAATCGAGCATGAAACCCAGAATCCACAGGGCTACAACGAAACACTGCGATATCCCCTGGAAGCATTTTGTTTAGCCTGTACGGTAAATCAAACGGTATGGTTCCTTGAAAATCAAAATGCGCCACAAAATAGGATGCATGAACACCACTATCGGTTCTTCCGCAACCAACTACTTCTATGGGTTGATTACACAGTTGAGATAATTTTTCTTGCAATACTTGTTGAACCGTTATCCCGTTGGGTTGAATTTGCCATCCGCAGTAATTGGTACCCTTGTATTGCATGTCCAAGCGGTATCGGGTTAAAATGGTTGATGAATTCATAGATATGTTCGGAGTATGCGGTTTTTTTGGGAGTATATTTATTCACTCCCTGCAACAAGTCTGAAATTAGTTCAATGTACTATTGGCAATTCTCGTAAACGATAGCACAGCCTTGTCCTACCCCGATACACATAGTTGCCAGCCCATATTTTAGTGCAGAATTGCGTTTCATTTGATGCAGTAATGTGGCAGAGATTCTTGTTCCCGAGGCTCCCAAGGGATGTCCGATGGCGATGCTGCCACCTTGAGGATTTACAATTTCTCTGGCAATGTTCAATTCACGCATACTGGCCAGTACTTGCGATGCAAATGCTTCGTTTAATTCGGCAATGCTAAGATCGTTTACGCTAATGCCAGCGTGTTTCAATGCTTTGCGTGTGGCGGGAACGGGTCCAATACCCATGATAGCAGGGTCTACACCCGCTGCTCCCATGCCCGCAATACGAGCCATAGGCGTTAGATTTAATTCTTTAAGTTTTTGCTCAGAAACTAGGATGCACACAGCGGCTCCATCATTGATTCCCGAAGAATTGCCCGCCGTAACCGTACCACCCTCTCTAAAAGCAGGTTTCAAGGTTGCTAAAACATCCGGTGTTGATAATCGAGGATGTTCGTCGGTTGAGAATAGTATCGGTTCTCCTTTTTTCTGAGGAATAGGAACGGAAATAATTTCGTCTCTGAATAATCCAGACTCGTTGGCTTTCTGCCAATTTAGTTGAGTCTCGTAGGCGAATACATCTTGATCTTCTCGACTAATATTAAACTGATTGGCAACATTTTCAGCGGTTTCACCCATGCTATACGGGTGGTACATTTTCGCTAATGTTTTATTGGTAAAGCGCCAACCGATGGTAGTGTCATAGATTTCTGCACTTCGTTCCCATGCATTCGCGGCCTTCGCCATAACAAAAGGAGCTCGCGTCATACTTTCTGTACCCCCAGCAACGATGATATCCGCCATTCCTGAAGCGATCGCCATGGCGCCATTCATAATACTCTGCAAGCCGGATGCACACAATCTATTTACGGTATACCCTGGGATTTCTATGGGTAAACCGGCAAGCAAACTCGCCATACGCGCCACATTTCGGTTGTCTTCACCTGCTTGGTTTGCAGCCCCCAAAATCACTTCGCTAATTTCATCTTTGGAAATGTTGGGATTGCGCTCCATCAATTGTTTAATTGCATGGGCCGCTAAATCATCGGGACGAATACCCGCCAAGCTTCCTCCAAATTTTCCTACGGGGGTTCTTACTATATCAACTACGTACACTGCTTGCATACCGCAAAATTGCGCAAATTCCTCGGATATATTATAACGCGCTTAATATTGCTACACCAAATTGTAAGATTGCGTACCCAATTAGAATACCAATCAGTAATTTTTTATTCGACTTTTTAGCCTTGGTAGATTTTGGTTTCGGAGCTTCATATGGTTCTATCAGCGCTTTTGCCTTTTTAGCTAACATTCTCGCTTCGGTTTCCATTTTCATACCCTTACTTATGGATAAACCGCTAAATAAAAATACAATGAGAGACCCAGCTAAAATTATCAAGGCTGGAGTAATTGCTTGACCAAAAGAAAATGCAAATACTATTACAGATGAAAATACGCCAAAAGAACCAATCAATAGCAAAACATAGCCAATAATAGTTGGAAGCAAGCTCTTCTCTTTAAGTTCTTGGGATTTTAACATCATAGCGTCGTGCTTAACTTTGATGCTGTCTGGAATAATTAGTACTTCTTCTTCAAAAACGGTATCGTAAATTATAACGGTATCCGGAGGAAATACACGCTTCGACTTCGTAAAAAATGAACCATTAAAATCGCGAGTTAAATCCGATGATTTGGCCTTGGTTGTTTGGGCTAGTTTTAGATCTATTTCCTGATTATTTCGACGTGAAAATTCATTTCCCAAAAGCGATGAAGTGGAGACATTGTTTTTATTGTATGTTGTAGATTTTGAAGGTTTAACCTCGGGTTTGCGGGATGTCACCTCCTTATTTCCGGAAATTCCCCATTGAGGTCCATTTACTTTAAAACCGCCACTGTGGTATTGTTTTTCAATTTGGCAAGAACTTAGAAATGCAGAAAATCCAAGAACTATTAATACATAAAAAGATATTTTCGTCATAATTCTGTGTTAAATCGAGGGAAAATTAGACAACATATTTCTAATTGTTAAATTTGTTGCGATAAATGCAAAAAATACCCCAAAATACCCCCCATTGGTTATGTCGGCTCACATCGATATTGCTGATTGCGGTTATTCCGATGTTGGGGGTGTTTCAGCTTCTTGGAATTAAATATCAACGACATATTACCAAGCAATGCATATTCAATCAAATGGATACGCAGGATTTGGAGACCTTGTTCTTGGATGAACAACAATTTAATGAACCAGAACCGGGCGGCGAATTTTGGCTAAACGGAAATAAGTACGATGCGATTCGGATTTCACCAACCCTCGGTGGCTGGATGGTAATCGCGCTCAATGATAAGATTGAAAAGTTGGCAGAGCAAGCCATGCGCGCTGAAAATTCAGTGCCCTTGCATCCATCTGCTAAAAAGTATAATCCGTATAACAAAAACTGGCAATTCGTGGAGCCTTTATCTGTTGTTTTTCCTGTTTTGGAATATTCATTCGACTTCCCAATCCACGAAATACCGGTTAATCAGCCACAGATCAACTCAGTTTTTCAACCGCCGGAAGTACATTCCTAATGGATATTTAGGATTTCGTTGTTTTCCCGTTGAACTATGTTGATGGTTCGCAGGAATAAACAATGGATTGCCGTCCTAATCCGTTAATTAATATTTGCCAATATAGTAAGATACTTTTTAGTTATTACGTACTGAAATTGGATTGTATATCCGTGCCCCGTTTATAGAATCAATAATACATTGTTGCTGATTTGCTTGTGCTATTAACACTAGCCTTGCAATCGGCAAAAACGCTTTTCCCCTTATTTTATTATGAAAATTACAAAATTCGCAGCGATGGTGAGCTTGATGAGCTTAACCACGCAATACATATACAGTTTCGGATCTCGTGAATCGTTTACGGATCCTTCATCAGCAATGTCCACAGTTGTCATTGCGTTTCCCTCCAATTATTTACACGATAATCCTGAAGTAAAAATGGGATTATATCAAGCCGGTACTACCGATACTTCAGAAACCGAAGAAATGGATGAGGTCTTGGTTTCCGCGCAGCGTTTCGACCAAAAAAGAAAATATTCACCCAGACAAATTGAAGTGGTAAGTGCTAAGAAATTGACCGAATTACAGCCGGCAACCTTAGGGGATGCTTTAATCAATACGGGTCAAGTATTTGTTCAGAAGAGTCAGATGGGCGGCAGTTCCCCTGTATTGCGGGGATTTGAGGCGTCCAGAGTGTTGTTGGTGGTAGATGGAGTTCGGATGAACAATGCTACCTACCGGGCGGGACATTTACAAGACATCATTACCATTGATCCTCAGATTTTGGACCGTATGGAGGTGAACTTTGGATCGGGTTCAACCCTGTTTGGTTCCGATGCAATGGGTGGGGTGCTGTATTTCAAAACGAAAACACCCACATTTGGGAAAAAACAACTGCTGCCCTATGCCGGAGTTCGCTATCAATCGGCCTCCCAATCAACGATTTCTAATGCAGGTTTCCGATTGCAAATGCCCAAATGGGGACTGATTGTTTCGGCTACTCAAAGCAATTTTGGCGATTTGCGCTCGGGTTCCAAGAATTATTCGGATATCGACACTTTTGGGAACCGCAGTTGGTATGTTGGCAGGATAAATAATTGGGATACCCTATTGCGGAACGAGGATCCTCAAAAACAAGTGGGTACGGGGTATGATCAAACGGATTTATTTGCCAAGTTGTTGGTAAAGACGGGCGGTATCCACCATGTTTTAAATGTACAAAGCAGTCAGGCTGATTTGATTCCACGGTACGACCGTTTGACGGAATTTACGTTGCAAAATGGTCAAGTAATTCCTACGTTTGGTCGATGGGATTATGCACCCCAGAATCGGTCGTTTATATCGTATCAGGCAGAGCAAGGTGGTGTAGACCATCGCCAGAGGCTCACATTAGCACGGCAAGAAACCCAAGTTGGCAGAATCACACGAAATTTTCAGAGCAATACCCAGCGTTCGCAAATGGATACAGTGGTAATGGTTACGGTGAACTACGATCGCAGTGATAAGATTTCCAATCGTTTACGAATAAATTCCGGGTTGGAGTATGTGAAAAATCGGGTTCAATCAACGGGGATAAATACCAATGTGGTAACGGGTTTGCAGTCTGTCACAAAAGCCCGTTATGCCGATTCTGGAGCCAGGACGCACATGACTTCGGCCTATGCTCAGTTGTTAGGAGATTTACCCCAATGGAAGGCGAACATTCAAGCAGGTGCGCGGGTTACGCGGTACGATTTGCAGGCCAACTATTCATTGAGAAATCCGTGGAAGTTGCCTTATAATTCGATTGAGTTTTCGAATAATACCCTAAGTTTTGATGTGGGTTTAAACAAAGAAATTGGTAAGATTGCTATTGTAAAAGCATCGGTAAATCAGGCATTTCGAAATCCCAACGTAGACGATATGACGAAAGTATTTGATTCAAAACCCGGAGTTAAATTATTGGTGCCATCGCCAAATTTGCAAGCAGAACGAAGTACCACCTTCGATGTGGGGGTGTTGATGAGCAAATCGGAAAAGTTTGTGTTGGAAGCCGGGGCGTATCAATCCGTTATTGCTAATTTATTATTGGACGAAGTGGGTACCTTGAACGGCCAGGATTCGGTTGAATACGATGGCAGATTGACCCCAGTATATCAGTTAAAAAACATGGCGGAAGGCAGGATTTCTGGGATTTATACCAATGCGAAAGTGAAAATAGTGGATGGAATTTGGTGGTCTGGATCCTTGAATTACACCCGAGGATTGTATCGCAAGGGCTCCGGCAGCTCTGAGGAGTGGCAACCTTTGGATCATATTCCGCCGATGTACGGTCAAACCGCGGTTAAATGGTCGGTTAAGCAGGGTTTTGCGGAGTTACAATATTTGTTCAACGGAGAAAAAAAGGCCCAAGATTACAGCAGCAGTGGTGAGGACAATCAGGACAAACAGCCGTTGGGATTGGCCGATATCAATGGGGATGGGAAGCCCGATGGTTACAATCCGTCCTGGGGTATTTGGACCATTCGCGGGGGGTATTCATTGCCCAAAGGGTTTTCGGTTCAGCTAGC
>JACCED011208510.1_pt1 | contig 50360 bp, 53 predicted proteins | sample 7455021 | NCBI WGS metagenome assembly JACCED01 (sample SAMN15323456, study PRJNA562643) | freshwater metagenome | isolation source: river surface water | place: USA:Blue River Watershed | collected 2017-08-19
CGCGTGTAGGTCGTGCCGTCCGATGACACGCTGGTCGTATCGGAGAACTTCTGAATCGTCTCCCCTTGATCCGAGAACGCGAACCTACCCAAGATTTGCCAGAACGACATAGCCAGCCCCTTTCATGCCGTCCGCTGGATGCATCACCAGCAGACCTTCAGATTAGATCCTAGCGTCTGGCTCATCCGGTGAACCAGGGGTTCAGCACAATATTTCCATCTATCAACCACAGATTGAAAATTTTGCACTATGCTGGCGTTTTCTACCATCGATCTGGCCAAGACCATGCCATCCAGCCCAGCTGAAAACGTCATCATGACCATTGGGGAAGTCGCCGACTACCTGAAGGTCACCGAGCGAACTATCTACCGGTTGGCAGGGGCGAAGAAGATTCCCGCGTTTAAGGTGGGAGGGAGCTGGCGCTTCCCGCGTGCCGACATTGATACATGGATAAGACAGCAAGCGGCCCCTGCCCAGCGCATAGAGGAGCAGTGATCGTGAGCGTGAAAGAGATTGTTGGTGGTTGGAGAAATGTTCGGATGACAAAAGAAGGTATCAAAAATGGCCAAAGATAAGGCTATCCAGAAAAAAATCGCCCGGCTGCGCGGGGGAAATCCCCCACGATTCATGGATCTTTTCGCAGGCTGTGGGGGAATATCCCTAGGTTTTGCAACCGCAGGATTCGAGTTGGTTGCATCGGTCGAATATGACCCTTTGGCGGCCGAGTCTCATGCGGCAAACTTTGCAAGCATCAGTCATGGCAAGAATCGCGCCGCCCACTTCGCTGCAAGAGACATAACCAAAGAAGACCCTTCATCAATATTTCGCGATCTAGGCATCAGCGGATCAGCAGACGCGCAAGTTGATGTGCTTGTCGGTGGGCCACCCTGTCAAGCATTTGCCCGAGTGGGTCGAGCAAAGCTTCGTGCAGAAGCCTATCGACGCGAAGAAGACGATGCTGACATAGCGTTTTTAGTGGATGGACGCGTGAACCTCTGGCAAAGGTACCTTCACTATGTTCGCGAAACCAAGCCGCTTGCCTTGTTAATGGAAAACGTTCCGGACATCCTAAACCACGGAGGGAAAAACGTCGCTGAAACGGTTGCTGAACACCTACAAAAGGAAGGCTACGTTGTTAAATACACATTGCTCAACGCTTCTTGGTTTGGCGTACCCCAAACACGAGAGCGGATGTTCCTGATTGGCGTGCACAAAGATCTAGACCAATCCGTTTTATTCCCTTCTCCAACTCATTTTTCGATTCTTCCTTCGGGATATGAGGGAACCAGAGCAACTGCACGCAAACTAATCCCTCAAGCGCTAACAAGTGGACCACAAGCCTTACACAGTCATTGCTGGATTAGTGATCCATCCATTGAAGACGGGCTTCCATCCGCTACTACTGCAAATGAAGCACTAGCAGATCTACCGCCTATTTACGCGCTCGATTTGCTAGATGCAGGGCAGATATCGCGAGGACGTAAGGACCCCGCGGAACCCGTTTATTACACATCCAATGCCCCAACAACTGCATGGTCGCGACTGATGCGACAGTGGCCAAATTTCGGCACCTCGGACCAGACCACCGGTCATGTTATTCGCTACCTTCCCCGCGACTACAAGATTTTTAAACTGATGGAGGAGGGGTGGCAATATCCTGAAGTGTGGAGGTTTGTTGAGGAGAAACGGCAGCATTTGCTGGATATGCACTGGCGATCTGGAGAAGCAAAAACAAAAACAAAGTCTGAAATCGATGCTTTCGCCAAATCCTGGACCCTGCCTTACGACCCAGCGAAGTTTCCCAATAAATGGTGGAAGTTGTATCGAGACAAGCCCGTACGCACTCTCCTAGCCCATTTGGGAAAAGATTCATACAGTCACATCCACTTTGACAGCGAACAAGCACGAACCATCTCCGTTCGAGAGGCTGCACGACTTCAATCGTTCCCGGATGGCTTTGTTTTTCGTGGAAGCATGAATGCTGCATTTAAGCAGATAGGAAATGCCGTCCCTCCGCTTATGGCGTATTCAGTCGCAATGGCAATGCGATCAATGATCGGTTGTCAAGAAATTTCCGATATCCGCAGAGACATACTTAGATTGAAAAAAAAGACGTTGGTCACAACAACGGGAAGGAACGGTGAGTAACGATGCGTTTCCTAATCTTGAGAGTCCTTACGCACAGTGAACTCGGAATGTTTCATGAGTACCGTCGCCAAGGTAAAGAGGGCTCAAAACAGCGCGCTATTAATTTTGACTGGGATGTAGTAGACCGCGTGTTCCCGGCAGCAAAGGACTCCGAAACCATCCCAATGAAACTACGCTACGACACTGATGACGGGATCGGTGAAGCGCATCAGTGGCTAAAACGGCAGGATAAGAATTGGCGTCTCGAGGGAAATTGCCCTAAAGACAAGTGCTACAGCTTTGTTGCGCCTGGCTGCCTTTTTGCCATGGAGATTGAGGCTGGATCAACCCCGGCTGTCGGTTCTTGGGCTGTATTTCCATCAGACCACTCGGTAACAAAAAAGATACTGGCTGACGGCGAAAGCAGCAGGCTTGCTAAGTCGGCCATGATTGCACTTCACGACGACGAGGGACATCGCACTTGGCAAACTCTCAGTCAAGCTAGGTCAGACCTGTTCACCGCACCGAAGAAAGAATCACCCCCCGCACCTACGCTTGTGAGTTCTATACAAAAAGGGGTTGAACTTGCTCCCAATCCCTCTCGTCTGGTGAAAATTCTGGCAGCCGTGGGCCACACTATGCCCTCCGCAGTCGCTGACTTAGTGGATAACGCAATTAGTGCAGATTCCACACACATAGCCATCACTTTCGGCAGACCAGATAGCGGTCATGGCCGGTGGATGAGCATTGCAGACAATGGCCGCGGCATGGATTCAGCTACGCTTTCCGAGGCCATGCGGATTGGCAGCAGCTCCGAATACGAGGGCAACAGCTTAGGCAAGTACGGATACGGATTAAAAGGAGCGTCTTGGTCCCAGGCAAAGGTATTCACGGTTGTCACTAAGTGCAACGGGACTCAGCCCAATCATCTCACCTGGGATGTTGACGACATGGACGGTTGGATCGCCAAGTCTGAACCACTAGAACCTTGGGAGCAAGAGGTGACCGCCCTTGGAAATCATGGGACCGTCGTACTGTGGAAAGATATGCGTCCTCCACAAACGATGCCAACTGCACGAGGGCTTGATCCATTTTCATCGGAAATCATGCTTTTGGAGCGGCACTTGGCGCTGGTTTTTCATCGGTTTCTTGAGGGTAAAGCCGCAGGTCGCAACAAGGTGACGATAACCATCAATGGCAACCGCGTTGAACCGAATAACCCGATTGGTCATCCGTTGACATCTGCATATGACGCAAAGACGATCCGTATACCTACCGAAACCGAGGATGGGAAGGTCTTTGTCCAAGCCTATTTGCTGCCCACCGAAGATGAGATAGCCGATCACAACAAGGATAAAGGTGCTGATGAAACTCGGCGTGCTATTGACCTGATTGGTCTCCACGGCAAACGAAATGAAACACAAGGGCTATTCATATACCGACATGATCGCCTTATTAAGTGGGGCGGCTGGCACCAGATGTGGGAGACAAACGACGAGAAGACAAAACTCGCACGTGTGGTAGTCAATTTCGACAAGGTGCTAGACGATGCGTTCAAGATAAATATCAGCAAGCAGATCGTTCAGCTTCCGATGCAGCTTCAAACCGAGATCAAAACTCTCGCCAGCGTTGCCCGTAAAGACAGTCAGAAGAAGTACCGGAAGCCCAGACAAACCTCTGGGGGGGCTCCGGCCGGCACTCCATCAGCAGCCAGAAACCCGGGCGGTAGTGGCGTTGTAAGTGGTTCAGGATCGGCCACGGTGACATCACCCACGCCAGCTGGGGCAACAAGCCCAGCACCGTCTTCTCCGCGGGTCGGGGTGAAAGAGGTGAAGACCGACAAGTTCATGTGGAAAGTGACAAAGGGTTTGACCGGCTCTGTTGACATTCAGGTTAGCGAACTGAGTCCAAGCCTTACAGCATTAGTTAAGCAATTGCGGTCTGATCCTCAGGCGCTTGCACACTTGGCAGCTTTTCTCGGTGGACTTGATGAAGTCGAGATCCAGAAACAACTTATGGCAGGAAGAGATTACTGATGGGCACTGTCCGGATCATCGGATCGGTGCCGCACAGGCCAAACTGGACCGATCGCCTATCAACCGAATCCTGGCGTCACTGGAGGCGGCTGGAGGAACTACTGCGCGCAGACCCAAAGTGGGAGCAGCAGCAAGTGGATTCAGTGTCGGCAGAATCATTTCGAGTTCTGCAGCAACTACCTGATCCTGAAGCCAGCGCGCCATTCCGGGGGCGAGGGCTAGTAGTCGGTTACGTCCAGAGCGGCAAAACAGCGAACTACACGGCCGTTGCAGCGCGCGCTGTGGATGCAGGTTATCGAGTAGTGATTGTTCTGTCCGGCATTCATGACTCTCTTCGTAATCAAACCCAGCTCCGACTAGAACGCGAGCTCATCGTTAAACAGAGCGTCGACCTGGAAGGACTGGGCAGTTCGGAGGAATGGGTTCGGCTAACGACGCCCACAGAAGATTTTCAGACTCAAAAGGAAGACGTTTTTCGGCAAGGCGGGCCATTTTTGGCCGTTGTAAAAAAGAATGTACCCGTCTTGCAAAAGCTAGACCGTTGGCTGGAGTCTTCACAGCAGTTTCTTGATGATTTGCCAGTTTTGATAATTGATGACGAGGCCGATCAAGCGTCCATCAATACGAAAGGCAATAGACCTCTTGATGCATCTATTGGAGACGATGACGACGAAGACGAAAATCTTTCGCCGTCCCGGACCAATGCTCTTATTCGGTCCATCCTGAGGCGGACAAAAAAGGCAGCCTACGTCGCTTACACGGCCACGCCTTTTGCGAACATTTTGATCAACCCGGAGGCGGTCGATCGTCATGTGGGTGATGATCTATTTCCAAAAGATTTTGTGATTCAGTTACCCCGCCCGAAGGGATATACCGGCACAGAAGAACTCTTTGGTGTATCCGCTCAAGGACGTGATGTTCTGAGGACGGTGGTCGACGAGGATGTGAAGGCATTAAGGGGTGTTCGGAGACGCCGAAAGGCCGAAATAGTTTTGGAGCAAGCGTCGGAAACGTTACCTAACTCGTTGGCGGATGCTCTCATTTCATTCTGCTTGGCGGGAAGTGTTCGGATCTTGCGGGGCCTCACCGGGAAGCCGCACACCATGCTCGTGCATGTGAGTCAGCGTACGGCGGATCAGAGTCGCATTGCGGACGCCATCCGCGACCAGTTGGATCTGTGGCGTGAAGCGGACCGCCAAGGTCAAAGGCTAGACTTAATCTTTGGTCCGGTCTGGGATCAGATGAAAGCCGGCGTTGATGTTTCATCAGACGATACCGCGGTCCTTACACTTGCTATTGGAGTTCTACGGGAACTTGTGGTCCTAGAACTCAACAGTGTCACCGGCGAGAATCTAGAGTACGACGAAAAGCCCGCAAGGCACATAGTTGCCGTTGGTGGCAATAGGCTTTCTCGAGGGCTGACCCTTGAGGGGTTAACTGTTTCTTATTTCCTGCGCACGGCGTCAATGTGTGACACCCTGCTTCAGATGGCTCGTTGGTACGGCTTCCGTCGCGGATACGAGGACCTGATACGAATATGGACTTCAGATGGTATAGCTCGTTGGTTTTCCGAGCTTGCACTAGTTGAACAATCGCTCCGTGACTCGATTGTGGCTTTGGCGCGCGCCGGCCGGCGGCCGGATCAAATGGCGATCCGCCTGCGAGCGCACAGTGATCTACTGCTGACGGCAAGAAATAAATCCGGAACCGCGCTGTCGCAACAGGATTCCTGGTCTGGAGAACACCCGCAGACTGTTCTCTTGCCCTTATCCGACTCGGCGAAACTACAAACCAACCTTGCCTTGACACATCAGTTGATTGAGGAAGTTTCGCCCTCGGCAAGGTGCCAGGGAGGGATGCTGGCGAGAGACGTACCTCCTGAAACGATTGCAGCATTCTTGCGGTCCTATCAGATCCACGAGGATATCGTGGTCTTCCGTAATGACCTGCTGGCTAACTGGATCCTTGAGAGGTCAAGCGTCGGCGAGTTGACGGATTGGTCCGTGTTCGTGGCGTCTCCCGCGGACGGCAATTCGTATAAATTAGGCGGCCGGGATATAGGCCTAGTCCGACGCAAACGCGTCAGCAGCGAAAGCATTGGCATCCTGACTGATCCAGCGCATGAAGGTGTGGACCTCCCACGAGGAGCAGACGCCTATAAGCGGGACAGTGGCACCTATGACGCCGAAGCTATGCGTGCTGCCCGGCCATCAACACAGGGGCTTCTACTTATATATCCATTGGACCCTGGGTATCTTGGCATTCCGAGTACAGAGCCAGTTATTGCCTTGGCTTTGAGTCTTCCGCAAACGTCGGACGCTGGCACGACTTGGATAGTGAACAGCATGGTGTCCAATGGCTGATGGTCTGACTCCCATCCATTGGTCACAGCTTCGAGCCCTGCGACCGCAAAGTGAGGATGCGCTCGCTGTCATTCCGATCAGCATTGACGGCGTTGAGACCCCATTGTCTTCGGCAATGGATCAAGCCGGACTTCTCCACCTGCTGATTCCAGTTACTCAAGGGCCCACGGGCACACCGCCGGCGGACTTGAATGGTTTGAAAGTTCGCCACAGACGCTTGCAGACGGGGGATGTACTAGATCTTTCAGCTCCGCCTTCTCACGAACAGGTTTTCACGCCCTTCTGCAACGAAATAGTTGACGCAGTTGTACGGCATTCTCGTGAGCCATGGAAGGCTGTGGCTGCAATAGTTCGAGCCTGGCAGTCAGCCTGGAAGCCTGCCCGCCAAGCCATGGACAAGAGTGTCCAGATAGGTCTCTTCGGAGAACTGCTCGCACTTCGTTCATTGATGATTCCAATGCTCGGACCGGCTGCCGTGGGCCAGTGGAGTGGACCGGAGTATGAACGCCATGACTTCGTTAGTGATCATTTGCACATTGAAGTTAAGACTACACGTAAGAGTCGGCCCGAGCATGAAATATCTCGACTAGATCAGCTCAGCGCACCTGCTGGATGCCAACTACTTTTTGTGTCTGTTCAAGTTGAAGAGAGCGTTGGTGGCAACGAGTCGCTAACCAGCCAAATGGACGCCATCGTCGATCTGCTTCGAGGAGATGCCGCTGCCTTGGACCTGTTCATGACGAAGATGGCAAACATGGGGTGGTCAGAGGAGTTGAGAAATTCTGGAGAACTGTTACGTTTCTATTTGCGCAGCGCTGATGTCTATTTAGTGGACGACGATTTCCCACGGTTTCCCGATGAGTTCTTTCTGCCTTCAGGAGTTGTTTCGGTAAAGTACACCATTGATTTAGCCAATCTTCCCTCTCTGGGCATGGATGAAGTAGGCGCGATCATCAAACAGGCAAACGATGGTCGCGCAGGCTAACAGCCCCAAGGCAGGAACAATCAATGCGACTTCGGGAGGGCGCAGACTAACAGGCGAGAGACTGACCCGGTCTGAAAACATGTCGCGCATCCGAGGAAAGGATACAGGGCCTGAAATGACGGTCCGACGCGCTGTGTGGCAGGCTGGTCTTCGTTACAGGTTGCATGACAAACGATTGCCCGGAAAGCCGGATTTAGTATTCCCCCGTCTACGCACAGTTGTGTTTGTGCACGGTTGCTTTTGGCACTGCCATGAGGGGTGTAAGAACTCTAGAGTTCCTAAGACTCGTTCCGACTGGTGGATGAACAAGTTAGCTGGCAACAAAGTACGCGACATGAAGGCATCCAACTGCCTAAGGAATATGGGATGGGACGTACTTGTGATTTGGGAGTGCGAAGCGGCTAACCCTAAGCGAGTGTCTGATCTGATAGGCACCTTGCTGCAACGGTCCAGTCGCTCCAAAATTCACAGCCACTAGGGATCGTTCAAAGCCTTCAATCGGTACGGCGCCAGAACCCCGATTTTTCGCCACACCCCTCCCGCCGTACCACTGCGAAAAAGTCAGGAGGTTCTGAGACGAAACGGGGTTTGAGACGTGTTTAGGGGGTACGTGGCCATGGGGTCAGTCAGGAGCCCATAGCAAAAAGCCCCGCGTGGTGCGGGGCTCTGAGCGCCTGACAACCCAACTGAGCGAGTTAGCAGGTCTTGTTCTGGCGGAAACGGAGGGATTCGAACCCTCGATGAGGCTCTACACCCCATACTCCCTTAGCAGGGGAGCACCTTCGGCCTCTCGGTCACGTCTCCAGCACGGGTCACATTATGCCTCAAGTTGAAGCACAAGGTGCCCTCAAAGCGATCAGGCGCTGGCCTGATCCAAATCGAAGGCCTTGTGCAGGGCGCGCACGGCCAATTCCATGTATTTTTCGTCGATGACAACCGAGGTTTTGATCTCGGAGGTTGAAATCATCTGGATGTTGATGCCCTCCTCGCTCAAGCTGCGGAACATCTTGCTGGCCACACCCACATGGCTGCGCATCCCGATGCCCACGATGGAGACCTTGCAAATCTTGGTGTCGGCTTCCATCCCGGCAGCGCCCAGAGCCGGCAGAACCTGCGCCTTGAGCAAGTCCAGCGCACGAGCGTGGTCGTTGCGGTGAACCGTGAAACTGAAGTCGGTTTTACCGTCTTTCGAGATGTTCTGGATGATCATGTCGACTTCGATGTTGGCTTCAGCCACCGCACCCAGGATCTGATAGGCAATGCCGGGCTTGTCTGGCACGCCAATGATCGAAATTTTGGCTTCGTCGCGATTGAAAGCAATGCCGGAAACGATGGCTTTTTCCATGTGTTCGTCTTCCTCAAAGGTGATCAGGGTGCCGGATGCGGCTTCTTCATTCAGGTCAATGTCCCAAGGGGTAAAGCTGGACAGCACGCGCAAGGGTACTTTGTATTTGCCGGCAAATTCGACCGAGCGAATTTGCAGCACCTTGGAGCCGAGCGACGCCATCTCGAGCATTTCTTCAAAACTGACGGTGCGCAAGCGACGGGCTTCGGGCACCACACGCGGGTCGGTGGTGTACACGCCATCGACATCGGTGTAGATGAGGCACTCGTGGGCTTTGAGGGCGGCCGCAACGGCCACTGCCGAGGTGTCGGAACCGCCACGGCCCAAAGTGGTGATGTTTCCGCCCGGGTCGATGCCCTGAAAGCCGGTGATGATGACCACGCGGCCGGCTTGCAGATCGGCGCGCACGCGAGCGTCATCAATGGATTCGATGCGGGCCTTGGTGTAGGCGTCGTCGGTCTTGATGGGCACTTGCCAACCGGTGTAGCTGACCGCCTGCATGCCCTCGGCCTGCAAGGCAATGGCCAGCAGCGCGCTGGAGGCCTGTTCGCCGGTGGCGGCCAGCATGTCGAGCTCGCGGTAATAAGCCGACTGGGCTTGGCTGGGAGCCAACTCTTTGGCCAGGCCCAACAAGCGATTGGTTTCGCCACTCATGGCGCTGGGCACCACCACCATTTGGTGGCCGGCTCGCGCCCATTTGGCGACCCTTTTGGCCACATTGCGGATGCGCTCGGTCGAGCCCATCGAAGTGCCGCCGTATTTGTGAACGATCAGTGACATAAGCTTGGTGAAGTCAAGGGATCAAACCCTCGATTGTAACCAAGCCAGGTGTGGCCCCTCGCGACGGATCCGGCCATGCCCGACCCGCAGGCTGATCTGGTGGCCTCGAGTGGTGCAAGCGTCGATCTGGCGCAGCAATTCAGACATTTGCGACGCTTGCGCCTGAGTACCCAATCCAGCCAGCCAATGACGCAACACATTGGCCTGGCGGCGTGGAGACAGTTGCCGCAAATCGGCGATGCGTGGCGGGTCCCCGACCCGAGCGGCATCGATCTCGGCCAAGTCGGCCAACAAACGCAGCGCCTGGGCCGCATGATCGGCAGTACGCACCAAAGTGGCGCGACTGCCGGGCAAGGCTTGTTCGAGCATGGGCAAGACTTGTTGCCGGATGCGATTGCGAGTGTAGGCCGGTGACCCATTGCTGGGGTCTTCGACCCAGGCAATGCCGGCCCGACGCAGGGCTTGGCGCAGGCTCGATGCGGACTGCTCCAGCCACGGACGCACCCAGGAAATGCCATGCCGCTGCGCCACTTCCGGCATGGCGGCCAAGCCCGCCAAGCCGCTGCCTCGAGACCAGGCCAGCAACACCGTTTCGGCCTGATCGTCGGCGTGCTGGGCCAGCAAAACCGTCGCAAGCGGTAGATCAAAAGCGGTCTGAGCGGCATGCGCCAAGGCTTGGTAACGGGCTCGTCGTGCCGCTTCCTCCGGGCTTTGTCCTGACACCGGATGGGCATCGGGGGTGACCACCGCCAAGGGGATGTGCCAGCGCCGGCAAAGATGACGGGCATGCCACTCGAAATCCCGCGCCGCCACTTGCAAGCCATGATTGACATGAATGGCATGCGTCCATTGCGGCCAACGCTGGGCACAAGCCCACAACAAAGCGGTTGAATCGGCGCCGGCACTGAACGCCACCGCAAACGGCCCTTGAGGAGCCCAGCGGGTCAGGAGGGGGCCTTGAAATTCAGGCTGCGGCTTTGGTGTCCGAGTAACGGCCATAGCTTTGCAAACGCTCGTAGCGGCGATCGAGCAGTTCACGGGTCTTGAGATCGGCAACCTGACGCCAGGCGTCATTGAGTCCGCGCTTGAGAGCGGAGGCCATTTGTTTGGGGTCGCGATGCGCACCCCCCACCGGCTCGTTGACGATTTTGTCGATCAGCCCCAGCGCTTTGAGTCGATGGGCGGTGATGCCCAAGGCTTCTGCCGCATCCGCGGCACGCTCGGAGGTTTTCCACAAAATCGAGGCGCAGCCTTCCGGGCTGATGACCGAGTAGACCGAGTATTGCAGCATCAGCACCTGATCGGCCACGCTGATGGCCAAAGCGCCGCCCGATCCGCCTTCACCGATGATGGTGGAGATGATGGGGACTTCGAGTTGAGCCATTTCGTAAATGTTGCGGCCGATGGCCTCGGACTGGCTTCGCTCCTCGGCGTCGATCCCCGGATAGGCGCCCGGGGTGTCGACAAAGGTAAAGACCGGCAACTTGAATTTTTCAGCGGTCTTCATCAGACGCAAGGCCTTGCGGTATCCCTCGGGGCGGCTCATGCCGAAATTGCGCGCGGCTCGCTCTTTGGTGTCACGGCCTTTTTGATGCCCCAGAACCATGCAAGGCATGCCGTTGAAGCGTGCCAGACCGCCCACGATGCTGAGGTCATCGGCGAAGTGGCGATCGCCATGCATTTCGACGAAATCGGTGAAGATCTCGCCCAGGTAGTCCAGGGTATAGGGCCGTTCAGGATGGCGGGCAATCTTGGTGATTTGCCAGGGGCTGAGGTCGCTGTAGATGTCTTTGGTGAGTTGCAAGCTTTTTTTGGAAAGTTGCTCAATTTCTTGCGAAATATCGACCGCAGATTCGCTTTGGACGTAGCGCAACTCTTCAATCTTGGCCTCGAGTTCGGCAATCGGTTGCTCAAAATCCAGGAAAGTTTTTTTGGCCACGATGTTTCTCCCTTTCAGTAAGTCACGGGCAATGGATCGAGCGAGCGCCAAATGTACCAAGTGGCCACGCTGCAAAAGGGGGCCCAGGCCGACGCCACTTCGCGCGCATCGCTGCGGCTGACGGTTTCACCTGAAAAATAGTTTTTGCTGATGCCGTTGATCAGACCCACATCATCGAGCGGCAACACATTGGGGCGCATGAGGTGAAAGATCAGGAACATCTCGGCCGTCCAACGCCCGATGCCACGCACTGCCACCAACTCGTCAATGATGTCCTCATCGTCCATGTCAGGCCATTGCTTGAAACTGAGTTTGCCGTCTTGAAAATGCAGGGCCAGGTCAACCAGGTACTCGACTTTGCGAGCCGACAAACCGGCCGCTCGCATCTCGTCGATGTTCATCTTCAACACGCTGGCCGGTGTGACGCGGCGCGTCAGCGCCGAAAATCGATCCCAGACGCTTTGCGCCGCCTTGACGGATATCTGCTGGCCCACGATGCTGCGGGCCAATGTGACAAAAGCATCGCCACGGGTCACCAGACGGGCATCGCCAAACAGCGGGATCAGCTTGCGCATGACCCGATCTTTTTTCATGAGGTGCTGGCAGGCCTCGTCCCAATACATGGGGAAATCGGTCGCGGCCACGGCAAAGGCGTTCACGCGCGCTCCCAGGTTGTTCCGGCAGGGCCGTCTTTGAGGACCACGCCCTGGGCCAGCAAATCCTGGCGAATGCGGTCGGCCTCGGCAAAATTTTTGGATGCCTTGGCTGCTTGGCGTTGCGCGATCAGGACAGCGATGCGATCCGGGTCCAGGTCAGAGCCGGCTTGCAAGTAAGCGGTCGGATTTTGCTGCAACAAGCCCAGAATGCCCCCGAGCGATTGCAGCAGACCTGCCAGCGCAACGTCTTTGCCCCGATTGACTTCCGAGGCCAGTTCAAACAAAACGGCCACCGCTTCGGGCGAGCCAAAATCTTCGTTCATGGCGCTTTGGAAGCGGGCCGCATAGGGGTTGGTCCAATCGATTGTTTCGTTTGGGCGGGTGACCGGGAAGGCTTGCAACGCCGTGTACAGCCGCTTGAGTGCAGCGCGTGCATCATCGAGGTGCACGTCACTGTAATTCAGAGGGCTGCGGTAGTGGCTGCGCACCACGAAAAAGCGGATGGTCTCGGCATCGTAGCGTTGCAGGACGTCACGGATGGTGAAGAAATTGCCCAGGCTTTTGGACATTTTTTCATTGTCCACATTGATAAAGCCGTTGTGCATCCAGTAACGTGCCAGGGCCTGTCCGCTGGCGCCTTCACTTTGGGCGATTTCGTTTTCGTGGTGGGGGAATTGCAGATCTGCTCCGCCGCCGTGGATGTCGAAGGTGGTGCCCAGCAATTGGCAACTCATGGCGGAACATTCGATGTGCCAACCCGGCCGGCCTGCGCCGTAGACGGAATCCCACTTCACCTCTTGCGGCTCCTCGGGCTTGGCCGACTTCCATAGCACAAAATCCAGCGGGTCGTTTTTCCCGCTCTCGACCGCCACGCGTTCGCCAGCGTGAAGTTCGTCGAGTGATTTGCCCGACAACTTGCCGTAGCCCGCAAAGCGACGCACGGCATAGTTGACGTCGCCATTGCTGGCCCGATAAGCCAGACCCTTTTGCTCCAGACTGGCAATGAGATCGAGCATTTGTGGCACATGGTCGGTGGCGCGGGGCTCATGCGTGGGCCGTTCGATGCCCAAAGCGTCAGCGTCTTCGTGCAAAGCCTGGATCATGCGCGTGGTCAGGGATCGAATGGATTCACCATTCGCCAGCGCACGCTGGATGATTTTGTCGTCGATGTCGGTGACGTTGCGCACATAGGTGACGCGATACCCCGATGCCTTGAGCCAGCGCTGCACCACATCAAATGCAATCATGGAGCGGGCATGACCCAAATGACAGTGATCGTAGACGGTCATGCCGCAAACATACATGCGCACATGCCCCGGCTCAATGGGCGTAAACGGTTCAAGCTCACGCGTCAGCGTGTTGTGGATGCGTAGCGACATGGAGGAAATGCGAATTCGGCTGAGCAGTCTGAGGGTAGCCTTTGGGTAGGGCTGGACTACAATCACGATAGTATAGCCATGATGACTCTTGCGCACCTTCAACCAACATGCCTCAGGGTTGCCCCCAAGAGGTTGGCTTGGGTGCTTTGGTTTTTTTGGGCCAGCCTGAACGCACAACCGCAAGTGCGCCATGCCGACGTCGAACGCGAGATCAAACAAGGTCGTTTTGATCAAGTGCTGGTGTTGGCCGAGCAAGCCCTGGGGTTGACGCCGCGCGATCCGCAGATGCGTTTTTGGCGGGCATGGGCGCTGGAGCGGGCGGGCCGGGTCGGCGAAGCCCTGGACGCCTATGTGGCACTGAGCCAGGATCACCCCGAGTTGCCCGAACCTCACAACAATGCGGGTGTTTTGCTGATGCGCCTGGGACGTATCGATGAAGCACAGGCGGCTTTTCAGATGGCCTTGCGGATGAATGCCGGATACACTGAAGCCATGGAAAATCTGGGCGATGTGCTGCAATGGCAAGCCCGCCGCTGGTATGAAAAGTCCTTGCAAACCAACCCCGCCCAACCGGCCTTGAAGCAAAAAATCAAGGCGCTCCCTCCCCTGCCCTCTTTGCCATGAATGCTTTTTCACCTTTGCGACGTCTTTTGATGGGCTCAGCCCTGACGCTGTCACTTTGCACCTGGGCCCAAAACACACCCGCCACGGATTCGCCACGCGTCAAGCTGAGCACCTCGATGGGGGATATCGTGCTCGAACTCAACGCCCGTGCAGCGCCACAAACGGTTGCGAATTTTGTGCAGTATGTGCGCGACAAGCACTACGACGGATTGGTCTTTCACCGGGTCATCGACGGCTTCATGATCCAGGGCGGCGGATACGATGCCCAACTGCGCGAGCGCCCCACTCGCGCCCCCATTCAGCACGAAGGTCGTCAAGCCCTTGAGCGTGGCGGCCCGCGCAATGTCGTTGGCACGATCGCCATGGCCCGCACCAATGACCCCCATTCCGCCACGTCACAATTCTTCATCAATGTGAAGGACAATGGTTTTCTGGATCCGACATTCCAATCTTTTGGCTACACTGCCTTTGGTCAGGTCATTTCGGGCATGGATGTGGTTCAAAAAATCAAGGCCCTGCCCACCGGAGCCTCTGGCCCGTTTCGCTCCGATGTGCCGCGCACACCGGTCATCATTCAATCCGCAACCCTAATGACACCATGAGCCACCCTCAAGTTGAATTGCACGTCCAAGGTTATGGCGTGATCACCCTCGAACTCGATGCCGACAAAGCCCCCAAATCGGTCGCCAATTTCCTGGCCTATGTCGGCCAAGGTCATTACGACCAAACCATCTTTCACCGGGTCATCGATGGCTTCATGATTCAGGGTGGCGGCTTCGACCCCCAGATGAAGCAAAAACCCACCGGCGAGCCGATCGAAAACGAAGCCAACAACGGCCTCAAAAACGACTGCTACACCATCGCCATGGCCCGTACCCAGGACCCTCATTCGGCCACGGCCCAATTTTTCATCAACGTCTCGGACAACGGCTTTTTGAACCATACCGCACCTTCGATGCAAGGTTGGGGCTATGCCGTGTTTGGCAAAGTGGTGTCTGGCACCGAGGTGGTCGATCAGATTCGCGGCGTCAAAACGGGACGCAGCGGTTTTCATGACGATGTCCCCAAAGAACCGGTGGTGATTGAAAAGGCCGTCGCTCTCTGACCCATGAATCCGACGGCACCCTTGACCCATTGGGTGGATGGTCGGAACTGGACTTGTGTCGATTTCGTCTCCGACTTGCATCTTCACGCCGAAGAGCCCGCCACTTGGCGGGCTTTTCAACATCATTTGCAACACACCCCCGCCCAAGCCTTGTTCATTTTGGGCGATCTGTTCGAAGTTTGGGTGGGTGACGATGTGTTGCAGGCGCCCGGCGCCTTTTTCGAGCGCGAATGCGTCGAAGCTTTGGCACAAACGTCTCAACGTTTGGCCCTTTATTGGATGGTCGGCAATCGTGACTTTTTGACCGGTCAGGCTTTTTTGCAAGCCGCCGGGATGCAGCCCCTGCAAGACCCTTGTACGTTGGTGCTCCAGGATGAGACTTGTTTGCTCGGTCACGGAGATGCATGGTGCCTGCAAGACCACAAGTACCAGCAATTCCGTGCCCTGGTGAGATCTCAGGCTTGGCAGACCGGGTTTTTGAAGCAGCCTTTATCCAGCCGTTTGGATCAGGCGCAGGCGATGCGGACCGAAAGCCAGGCGCACCAAGCCGCGCAAACGGTGTGGGCCGATGTAGACACCGAGGCCGCTCGTGCGGCACTGACCCAGGCTGGCGCAAGTCGGCTGATCCATGGTCACACCCACCGACCGGCCGATCATGTCCTGGCCCCCGGCTTGGTGCGCACCGTCTTGAGCGACTGGTGCGCGACGGCCTCGCCGCCGCGCACCCAAGTGCTGCGCTGGCAACAGGGCTGGCAGCGGTTTAACGCAGAAACGACTTAAGCACCGTTTGCAGGCGACGGGCGTTGTCGTCGTTGTGAGGGCTGGCCAACACCTTTTCGACATCTTGCGCCCAGGTCTCCCGCGGAGAAGCTTGGTGGCGCTGCGTCAACAGGGTCAGTTGCATGGCCCGGCGCGCCTCGAGGTGCTGGGCCGGCGTGGGGGCTTCGGCAGCAATTTCAAGCCGCAACAAAGCCTGATCGGCTGATCCCGCTGGAGCGGCTGCCAACGCCTGCACCCAAGACTGGCGCTGTGCGGGGGTGACCTTGGAGCCCAACTCACGCGCCGACGGCAATGGCTCAGGGCGGCGCTCTTGCCAGGCCTGCAAGACCTGGGTGAGGACTTCGCCATGGGCTTGGGCAGCAAGTCTGCGCATGGTTTGTTCTGCCATGTCCTGCGCATGCCGCATGGCGCGAAAAGCAGCGTCACCCAAGCGCGGGCCTCGTGCATCCGGGCCACGGTCGGAGGCCGCAAAGCGGTCATTGCGTGGCGCACGATCCGCTCGATCGCCTCGCTCGGGTCGGCCTGGCATCGGCTTGCGGGGACCTTTGCCCATGGGTGCCGGCTCGGCTTTTTTCATGCCGGGGCGGTCGTCTCCGCGCACGGCGACCACCTTGCGCACCACGGGGGGAACCACAGTGCGGGGGGGGGCGGCGGGTTGATCTGTTGCAGATGGGGCGTCTGAGCTTGCGGCCTCGGGCTGGGCAACAGCATCTTCGGCAGCAAAAGTCTCGGTTTCATCCGTTGCCGCAACGGGTACAGATTCGTTGCCAGACAAATCCGGTGAATCGACCTCGACTTCAGGGGTCGATCGACCAGACTGTGCGGCAGTCTCGGTGGCCTGAGTTGCGGGGGCACCACGACCGGCCTCTTGCAAAGCGTGAGTGGCAGCGCGGATGGCAGCGGCATCGCCAGCCTTGCAAGCGGCCTCAAGGGCCTGAGCGGCTTGCAGCACGGCACGATCCACGGCACTGACGGCAGCCGCCTGCTGCGCGCGCTCTTGGGACTTGCGCTCAAACAGGGCGTCAATGGGAGCCCGGAAAGCATCCCACATTTTTTGTTCGGTTCGACGATCCAACGCCATGGTTTGCGACTCGGCTTGCCAACGCTGCTGCAAGGCTTTGATGGCATCGAGCGGCAAACCCGGACGTTGTGACAAGTCCTTGGCCTCGTCAATCAGCGCCTGACGGCGCGCTTGAGCGGCCTTTTGGGCAGCGGCCAAAGGGGCTTGGGCAGTCTGGTAAGCCGCTTTCCAGAGGGGTTGCAATTCGGCAAAAACCTTTTCGCTCACATGCCCGGACTCGCGCCAGCGGTTGGCGAATCCGGCCAGTTGCTGGGCAACGCCCTTCCACTGCGGGCCTTGGGCGTGTTCGGCGGCCCAGGTCTTGAGTTCTTCGATCAGTTGCAAACGCGCCTCTCGGTGCTGCGTGCTTTCGGCCCGGACTTTTTCGAGCCAGGACTCCACCACCTTGTGGGCCCGGTTGCAGGCCTGGTCAAAGCGCTTCCAAAGCGCATGATTGGGCATGCCGCCCTGATCGGTTTGCTTCCATTGCTCGCGCAACTCACGCAACACCTCTTGCATCTTGCGACCGCCATGAGCCGGTTGCGGCTGGGCGGGCGCTTCGCCCTCAGCAACCGATGCTGCGGGCTTGAACAAGGCTTCGGCTTTGGTCACCAACTCGGTGCGCAATTGATCGGCACGCCAACGCTGCCAACCTTCGAGTTCGTTGGCGGCGGCCAGGGCCGATTGAATTTGGTGTTCGACCCGTTCGGGCAAAGCGGCCTCGTGCTCGCGCAAGGCTTGGCGCAATGCATTGGCTGCACCGGCTGTGGCTTTGCCATGGCCTTGGGCCAACTCTTCTTCGAGCTTGCGCAGCAAGGGTGTCACGGCCTCCACGGCTTGTGCACGCACTTGCGGATCGATGCGAGGTTTGGCAGGCGGCGTCGCAGCGGTTTGAGGTGCCACACTGGCTTGGCCGCGCTGGCGGCGAATTTCTTCGGCCCAGACGGTCACCGGCGGCAAAGGCGACTCAGCGTCTGCGGCGGCGGCTTGGGCGCTGTCGACCGCAGCGCTGAAAGCTTCGAATACGGCCTGGACCTGCTGTGCATTGGCCTGCAAGGCCGGCGGATATTTGGGGTCCACACAAGGCCACTCGGGATGGTGCGTCAACTGATCGCACTCGGACAGCCAGCGCGTCACGTCCTGACCCAGGGTCTCGCGTTGAGCCAGGGCTTCTTGCCAGGGTTTGGTCGCCAAAACTTCCGAGCGCTGCCCCAGCAACACAGCCGATTCACGCAGAACCTGGGCGTGATGCTGCAATTCTTCAATGACCCGAATGCGCTCATTGAGGGCTTGTTTAAGGCCTGCCAAAGGTTCTTTGGAAAGAGGGGCACCGGCTTTGGCGGCGTCACGCTGCCAAGCCAGAGCCTGGGCCAGCGCCATTTTGGGGGCCAGTCGCAAGGCCTCGCCCTTTTGCACCCATTCTTCGACGAGCTCAGACTGATGACGTTCTCGCTTGAGGTCATCGAGTTTTTCACGCAGGGCTTTGGCAGCCCCCTTGTCACGGGCGCTGAGTTCGCGGTAGACAACAGCCATCAGCTCGGGCTCGGGCTGAGTGGCCAACCAGGCTCGCACACGGGCGGCACGCTCGCCAGAAGTGGCTGCGGTGAAAGCCCCGCCGGTGGCGAGATCCAGAGAGGGGAGATCGGTGTTAGGATGTGGATTCACCTCATTATTTTAATCGTTATGTCCACAACGCTTGTGGCATGAAAATAACACTGTCTCAGAAAGACCTGCGGTTTTTGATCATGGTGGCATTGGAACCTTTGAAAGACGGGCTGAAAACCTTTATCGGTGATGTCGCCGAGGGCTTTTTTGCCATCACCCACAATGGCTTGGCCTTTGTGGGTCTTGTCGTGTTTTGCGTCGCCACCGTGTTTGGCACCCGTCCCGACCTGCGCATGTCAGCCGAGTTGCGCCTGATCGGCTGGCTTCAGGATCGACAAGCCGAATTCATGGCCAGTGACGCCATGGCGGTCGAGCGCACCACTGCAGCCAATTTGCAAAACTTGCCCAAGCAGCAAGCCAACCTGGCGCATTGGATCAGCCGCAAGTACAAAGTGGGCGCAGAGCCGATCGGGGCACTGGTGGCCGAAGCTTTCGAGTCCGGGCAAAAAGCCCAGATTGAGCCGACGCTGGTTTTGGCCATCATGGCCATCGAGTCAGGCTTCAACCCTTTTGCTCAAAGCCCGATGGGCGCCCAAGGTTTGATGCAGGTCATGACCCGGGTGCACAGCGACAAATACGAGGGTTTTGGGGGTCGCCTGGCGGCCTTTGACCCGTTGTCCAATGTCAAGGTTGGGGTGGCCGTGCTGAAAGAATGCGTCAATCGTGCCGGCTCTCTCGAAGGCGGACTGCGTTTGTATGTGGGTGCGGTCGAAAACACGCCCTCCAGTTACGTCGGCAAGGTCATGGCTGAGCACCAGCGCATGCAAAAGGTGGCTCAAGGCCAGCGCGTGCCCACATCCGAGCCCAGCGCAGGCGCGGTGGCCGCCGCCGGCCTCGAAAACTTGTGGGAAAAGGCGCAACGCCTGGTCAAGCCGGGCGAGGAAGAGAAATAAGGCACTGATTCCTCTGTCGCTCGTGGTGTGGCTGGAGTTGCTCTAAAATCAACGGCGACGCGTGACTGGCGATAGGCACTGACTTCGCTTGGTGCCAACGTGGGCCGCCCCTCAAGGGGTACCACCACGGGGGAGCGCGTCAACCCTGCGGGGTTCATGCCGATCGCCTGGGCAGCCCCGTGGCTTGGCGTGTGCCGAGCCTGCATCAACACAAGGACTGCCACCATGTACGATCGTCAACATCTGGTTCAACACACCGATCCCGAGCTCTGGGCTGCGATTCAGGCCGAGCACGAGCGCCAAGAACACCACATCGAGCTCATTGCCAGCGAAAACTATGCTTCGCCGGCGGTGATGGCGGCGCAAGGCTCCCAACTGACCAACAAATACGCCGAAGGTTATCCGGGCAAGCGCTACTACGGCGGATGCGAACACGTGGACGTGGCAGAGCAATTGGCCATCGACCGGGTCAAACAGCTTTTTGGCGCCGATGCCGCCAATGTCCAACCCCACTGTGGTGCTTCAGCCAACGAAGCCGTCTTTTTGGCCTTTCTAAAGCCCGGCGACACCATCATGGGCATGAGTCTGGCCGAGGGCGGTCACCTGACCCACGGCATGCCCCTGAACATGTCGGGCAAATGGTTCAATGTGGTCTCCTACGGTCTTAACGCGCAAGAGGAAATCGACTACGACGCGATGGAGAAAAAGGCCCACGAAACCCGCCCCAAGATGATCATCGCGGGCGCCTCCGCGTACAGCTTGCAAATCGATTGGGCTCGCTTTGCCAAAGTGGCCAAAGACATTGGCGCGGTTTTTCTCGTCGACATGGCCCATTACGCCGGTCTGGTGGCTGGCGGAGTCTATCCGAACCCGGTGCCGCATGCCGATGTGGTCACTTCGACCACCCACAAAAGCCTGCGCGGACCTCGCGGCGGCATCATTTTGATGAAGGCCGAACACGAAAAAGCCATCAACAGCGCCATCTTCCCGGGTCTGCAGGGGGGCCCATTGATGCACGTGATTGCGGCCAAAGCCGTGGCCTTCAAAGAAGCGCTTGCACCCGAATTCAAAACCTATCAGCAGCAAGTCATCCGCAACGCCCAAGTCGTCGCCGAGACCCTGACCCAGCGTGGTCTGCGCATCGTCAGTGGTCGCACCGAGAGCCATGTGATGCTGGTCGATTTGCGCGCCAAGGGCATCACCGGAAAAGAAGCCGAGACGGTCCTGGGCCAAGCGCACATGACGATCAACAAGAACGCGATTCCGAACGACCCGGAAAAACCCATGGTGACCAGCGGTGTGCGCATTGGCACCCCCGCCATGACCACCCGTGGCTTCAAGGAAGAAGAAGCCCGCTTGACCGCACACCTGATTGCCGATGTGTTGGACAACCCGCGCGACGCCGACAACCTGAATGCGGTGCGCGCCAAGGTCAATGCCCTGACCTCGCGCTTTCCGGTCTATCGCTGAGTCGGAGGGGTTCGCGTGAAGTGTCCGTTTTGCGGCAACCTGGAAACCCAGGTCATGGAGACCCGATTGGCCGAGGAAGGCGACATCATCCGCCGCCGGCGTCAGTGTGTGGCCTGCGAGAAGCGCTTCACGACTTACGAAAAGCCCGAGGTCAATTTCCCGGCCATCGTCAAAAAAGATGGGCGCCGGATTGAATACGAGCGGGCCAAACTGCGCGCCAGCATGAACCTGGCGTTGCGCAAACGACCGGTCAGCACCGAACAGGTTGACTCGGCCATTGAACGCATCGAAGAGAAATTGCTGTCGCAGGCTCAGCGCGAGATTGCCTCGACCCGCATCGGAGAGATGGTGATGCGGGAATTGCGAAAACTCGACAAAGTCGCCTATGTGCGTTTTGCCAGTGTCTACCGCAGCTTTGAGGACATCGACGAGTTCAAGACTCTGGTCGACGAAGTTCGCCGCTGATCCCTTCGCGATTCGATGGGTGCAGGTGTCACTGCACCATGCCGATTGAAAACCGCACTCTTGCGGCGCAAGATGGCGGCATGAATGCACAGCACCCTCCTTCGATCGCAAACCGAGGTCTGACCCTGCTGGATGTGTTGGCGGGCGTGGCCCTGCTGAGTGCCACCTTGTCCATGAGCCAACGTGCGCTCGAGCCATGGCGCGAGCGCTGGCGGCTGACGCAGGCACGTGCCGCCTTCGAGGCCGATTGGCAGCGGGCACGCGCCCACGCACAAGCCCACGCACAAACCTTGAGACTGCTGCCCCTTCAGCCTTGCGGATCATCCAATGCTGCCCCAAGCCTGCGTTGCGGTTGGCGTTGGGTCACGCACCCCGTGGTCCAAGTGGTATCCCAAACCTCGTTGCCCTACGGCGTAATGGTCACTTCAAAACCGGCTGATGGATGGCAGTTCGACACCTGGGGCGAACCATTGGGCGGCGGGTCCAGTGTGCTGTTTCAGTCCATCCTTCAACCATCAATCGCCGCACAGACCCTTTGCCTGAACGTCTTGGGGCGACTGCGCCGAGTGGGGGGCGTCACATGCAGCGACTGAAATCGAACCTGCCTTCGGCAGGCTGGATCCTGCTCGACGCATTGCTGGCACTGGCTCTTTGGTCGGTGGTCGGTATCGCCCTGATGATGCAGGCCCGCTGGACGATGGTGGCACAACGCAATGTCTGGCGTCAAATTCAGGCGATCGAATGGCAAGCCGACCTCTTTGAGCGCATGCGTCTGGCTCAGCCCGAACCTCCGCTGACGCTGGATTGGGGGCAAACTTTATCGGCGGGCGATTGCACTCAATCACCATGTAACGGCACAGCATGGCGCGACAGCCTGTTGGCCGATTGGCAAAACGGCTTGCTGCGCGATTGGCCCGGTGTCCAAACTTGGCTGGCCCCCTGGTCTCAAGACCCTCGAATTTGGGTGGTGGGCATTCGCTGGCCTGAGCCAGGTTTGGCGGCTCGCGAATTGCCCATCAACCAGCAGCGCTGTCCGCCAGACTGGCATTGCATGCTGGCGTTGGGGTGGCCATGAAGCACAACCACAAAGCCCCACCCGGGTTCAGCCAAATCGAAACCCTTTTGGGATTGTCATTGTTGCTGGGCATAGGTCTGATGCTGTTTCAAGTTCTGGCGGGCCACCGCGCATGGCAACTGGAAAGCGACGCATGGCAAGAATTGCAAGACCGCACCCCGGCCTTGCACCGCTTGCTTTCACGGCTGAGCCGTCAGGCCGGCGGGCAGCCGCTGATCTGGCAAGACACGCAATGGGTGGCGGCGCCACCTTACGATGCGCTAGAGCCGGGCCAAGCCATCACCTGGGTGCATGCGCGGACCTTGCACGAGCAGCCTGCCGCTTATCCCAACTGCCAAAACACACGGGTCTGGATTCGCGATCCGGGTCAGGCTCCGGCCTGGCTGATGGATCAATTCGGTTGGATCGACGGTCAATTGAAGTGCAAGGATGTCGCGCAAGCCCATGCCCGCTGGCAAAGCTGGGTGGAGCAGGTCAAAAACGCGCAGATCTGGCTGGCTTGGCGCGAGGGCGGCACAGAATCGCCGATTTGGCAGTGGCGCGCTGGCCATCTGTTGAGCCCCGACGGTGTTGCCATGGGGGTCCGAATGTGCCTGACTTTGCAGAGTGCCTCGGTGGTCCCGCGTCGGCCAACTCCCGGCACCGACTGCCAGAACCGACAACTGTCCGATCAGGGGCATTTGTGGCGGGTTTGGTCGCGGGTGTGGGCATTGCGCAGCGAGCGGCCATGAAACAACAAGGCTGGGCCACGCTGGCTGTGATGGGCGCTTGCCTGCTGCTGGCGGGGGCCACACTGAGCCAGAACCTGATGTTGTCGGTGCGTCAATCCCAAGTCACCCAGCGACTGTGGTCGGTGCAATCGTTGGCTGCAGCAGAAGCGTCGATCCGCATCACCCAGGCCCAAACTCAGCCCCAGGCGCCCTGGCCTGCCCAAGGTTGCGAGCAAGGTCGATGCGCCTGGATGGGCGCGGCCGGTCTGGCGCGTCAGTTCTGGCTCGACATGGCAGACCGTTCGGGGCCTTGTGGCGCCCTCACCGGAAGCGCCCCGCCGCTGGACTCATGGCCCCCCCTGCCCGGCGCCCGTTTGAAATGCTGGATCGAGTCGACACCAGCCCCTCAAGGCCATTGGCTGCGCCTCACAGCGCTGGTGCAACGGCCACAAGATGTGGCCAGCACCGTCGTGCAAGCCGTCTGGTTCGGGCCACAAGATGGCACAAGAGGTCGTTGGGTCAGTTGGCGCGAGGTGATGCCATGACCCCAAGAGGCTTTAGCCTGCTCGAGTGCTTGCTGGCGGTCTCGATTCTGGCGATCCTGACCTTGACCGCCGTGCCCATGCAAAGCAGCAGTTGGCACAAAAGCCAACGGGCCCTGGCGCGCACTGCGCTGGCGCAAGCCGGCTGGACGCTTGAGCGTGAAGCCCTATGGCGCGGCACCTACGATTCCCTGACGCCGAACTGGTCCAGTTTGACTGAGGGGCTCAGCTATCGGCTCACATTCAGTCTGGAGCCCGACGGTTATGTGCTGCGAGCCATTCCCCAAGGCCGACAAAGTGCCGATGCATGCGGCACCTTGTGGCTCAATCAAAGCGGACAAAAAGGCGCTGATGGCGGTCTGTCCGCGTGTTGGTGAGAGACTGGGGGAATCCCCGATAATCCGGGCATGACACAGCAGGCCATCGACCAAACCCTGATGCAGCGTGCCCTGACCTTGGCCAGTCAGGCCATGTACCTGACCTCGCCCAACCCCCGGGTGGGCTGTGTCATTGCCACCGCTCAAGGGCAGATCCTGGGTGAAGGACATACCCAGGCCGCAGGACAGGCACATGCCGAAATCATGGCCCTGCAAGACGCAGCCCAAAAAGGGAACCCGGTCTCCGGGGCAACCGCTTATGTGACGCTGGAGCCCTGCGCCCATCAAGGTCGCACCGGGCCTTGTTGTGTCGCGCTCAGCCAGGCCGGCATCGCCCGGGTGGTGGTGGCGGTGACCGATCCCAATCCCCAGGTTCGTGGGGCAGGCATCGCCCATCTGCGCGCCCACGGTGCTGCGGTCGAAGTCGGCCTGATGTCGGCACAGGCGCGCGACATCAACCTGGGGTTTTTTCAGCGCATGTCATTGGGTCGGCCCTGGGTCCGCCTGAAAATTGCCGCTTCCATGGATGGCCAAACCGCCCTGGACAATGGCGCCAGTCAGTGGATCACTTCCGAGGCTGCCCGTGCGGACGGTCACGCCTGGCGCGCCAGAGCCTGTGCCGTGCTGACCGGCCACGGTACCGTGATCGAAGACGATCCGCTGCTCGATGTGCGAGCCGTCGCCACGCCCCGTCAACCCGCCTTGGTGGTGGTCGACTCCCGCTGGGAAACACCGCCACAGGCGCGCTTGTGGCAACCCCGAAGACCCGTCTGGATTTATGGCGCAAGGGACGACGAGACCGCCATGATCAAACTCTCCGGCCTGGGGGCGCAAGTCAAGCGTCTGCCTGACCCGGCAGGCAAAGTGGACTTGGTCGGCATGCTCTCGGACTTGGGCCAGCGTGGCATCAATGAGTTGCATGTCGAAGCCGGTCACAAACTCAATGGTTCTTTGCTCCAAACCGGCTTGGTCGACGAGTTGTTGATCTATCTGGCACCCAAGCTTTTGGGACCCGGGCGTGGCATGGCCATGCTGCCGTCGCTGGAGCGACTGGATCTAGCCCTGGGTTTTCAGTGGCAGAGTGCCGAGCCGGTGGGATCCGACCTGCGATTGATCGCCCGTCGGGGCTGAGGGCGACGTCTGAAGGCTACAATAGAGGGATGTTCACCGGAATCATCACCGGCGTGGGGCGCATCGTCGCCGTCCACGACCTGGGTCGCTCTTTGGATCATGGCAAGCGCCTCACGGTGCAGGCGCCTGATGGGTATCTGGACGACGTGGGCCTGGGCGACAGCATCGCCCTCAATGGCGCATGCATGACCGTCACCCAACTCGACTTGCCACAACAGCAATTTTGCATCGACATCTCCGCCGAATCGCTGGCCCGCACCAGCGGTCTGGATCGCCCCGGGGACATCAACCTCGAAAAAGCCCTGCGCGCCAACGACCGCCTGGGTGGGCACATTGTCTCGGGTCACGTCGATGGTTTGGGGCAGGTCAGCCACTTTGCCCCCTTGGGCGAGAGTTGGGAGTTGCGCATTCAGGCACCAGCCGATTTGGCCCGCTATCTGGCCTACAAAGGCTCGGTCACGGTCAACGGCGTGAGCCTGACCGTCAACCGGGTGCAGGACAACGCATTGGGGTGCGAGATCAGCATCAATCTGATCCCGCACACCGTCACCCACACCGCCTTGCACACTTTGCAGGCAGGCGTCCCAGTGAACCTTGAAATTGACACCGTCGCCCGCTATGTCGAACGCATGCTGAGCGCCGGCCTGAACCAGAAAGCTGACGCATGAATGCCCACGTTCCCGTGCCCATCTCGAAAGTGGAAGACATCGTTGCCGACATACGGGCTGGTCGCATGGTCATTTTGGTCGACGAGGAAGACCGGGAAAATGAAGGCGATCTGGTCATGGCGGCACAACACGTCACGCCCGAGGCGATCAACTTCATGGCCCGTTTTGGCCGTGGCCTGATTTGTCTGACCCTCACCCGTGAACGCTGCCAATACCTGAACCTGCCCCCGATGGCGGCCCGCAACGGCACGGTTTACAGCACTGCATTCACCGTTTCCATTGAGGCCGCCGAAGGCGTCACCACCGGCATCTCCGCAGCCGACCGGGCCCGAACCATCCAGGTGGCCGTCGATCCCAAGGCTCGCCCCACCGATTTGGTACAGCCGGGGCATGTGTTTCCGCTGCAAGCGATGGATGGCGGCGTGCTGATGCGCGCCGGTCACACCGAAGCGGGCTGTGATCTGGCCGGTATGGCCGGCTGCACGCCTGCGGCCGTGATCTGCGAGATCATGAAAGACGATGGCACCATGGCTCGCCTGCCCGATTTGCAAGTGTTTGCCGCTGAGCATGGCTTGAAAATCGGCACCATCGCCGATCTCATTGCCTATCGCAGCCGAACCGAATCACTGGTGCAAAAAGTGGGATCCAGACCGCTTCACACTGCTTACGGCCAGTTTGAGGCCCATGCCTACCGCGATTTGCCCAGCCAGGGCATCCACCTGGCCCTGGTCAAGGGGCAACCCGCCAGCCAGCAAGTGGTGCCGGTCCGGGTGCACGAACCCCTTTCGGTGCTCGATGCCCTGGAGGTGGGACGCCCCATGCATTCCTGGAGCCTGGACGCTGCCTTGGCCCACATCGCCCGGCAAGACTGCGGGGTGGTGGTGCTGCTCAATTGTGGCGAAAGCGCCTCCCAATTGCTGGCTCAATTCGAGGGCACGGCCAAAGCCTCGCACGGCCCCGAGCGTGGCACCATGGATTTGCGCAGTTATGGCGTGGGCGCTCAAATTTTGCGCGATTGCGGGGTTCATCGCATGAAACTGTTGGGCAGCCCGCGTCGCTTGCCCAGCATGGTGGGCTATGGCCTTGAAATTGAGGGCCACATGGCCCAGGAGTGACCCTTGTTTACCCCAACCCTGACCCCCACCACCCTGAACGGGAAAGGCCTGCGCATCGGCATCGTGCAAGCCCGCTTCAACGAAGCCATCACCAACGCTTTGCTCCAGGCCTGCACGCAAGAATTGCAAGCCATGGGGGTGAATGCCGATGACATCGTGCATGTGACCGTGCCCGGCGCACTGGAAGTGCCCTTGGCGCTACAAACGCTGGCCCAACAAGAAGAACCGCCGTTTCAGGCCTTGATTGCGCTGGGTTGCATCATTCGCGGTGAAACCTATCACTTTGAACTGGTGGCCAACGAATCGGGGGCTGGCGTGACGCGGGTGGGGCTGGACTTTCATGTCCCCATCGCCAATGCCATCCTGACCACCGAGGACGAGGCGCAGGCCATCGCCCGCCAGCACGACAAGGGTCGCGACGCCGCCCGGGTGGCCGTTGAAATGGCACGCTTGCTCGAGGCCCACGCATGAGCACTTCCGCTGCCGCTCGCAAACCCGTGCGCAATGCGCGCAGCCGTGCCCGTGAATTCGCCTTACAAGGTCTTTACCAGGTGCTGGTCGGCCAACAAGCCGTGGCGCAGATCGACGCTTTCACACGCGATCTGGTGGGCTTTAACAAAGCAGATTCCGTGCACTACGATGCCTTGTTGCTGGGCTGTGCCGAACAGCAAGCCGATCTCGACGCCCTGATCGCGCCTTTGCTGGATCGGCCCATGACCGAGATTTCGCCGATTGAGCGCGCGATCATGTGGCTCGGGGCTTACGAATTCAAGCACTGCCTCGATGTACCGTGGCGCGTGACACTCAATGAATGCATCGAGCTGGCCAAGCAATTTGGCGGCACCGATGGCCACAAATACGTGAACGCCGTCTTGCATGCCCTGGCGCTGCAATTGCGGCCGCAGGAAACTGCCAGCGAACGCTGAGACCGTGATGCGCGTCGCCCAAAGAGCCCTTCGCATCGAACCTTTCCATGTGATGGAAGTGGCTAAAAAAGCCCGCTTCCTGGCTCAGCAGCGGGATCCTTCCGGTCCGCCCATGCTGTACCTGAACATTGGCGAGCCCGACTTCACTGCCGCTCCACTGGTGACCGAGGCAGCTGAGCGTGCCTTGCGCGATGGTCGCACCCAGTACCTGCCTGCCTTGGGCCTGGACGGGCTGCGCGAGCGACTGAGTCAATGGTATCGGGACCGCTTTGGATTGGACATCCCCACCCGGCGCATCGTGATCACAGCCGGCGCTTCGGCCGCTTTGCAGCTGGCCTGTCTGGCCCTGATCGAAGCCGGCGACGAGCTGCTCATGCCCGACCCCTGCTACCCGTGCAACCGACAGTTTGTGCAGGCTGCCGAAGGGCGCGCGGTGCTCTTGCCGGCGGGGGCGGCGCAACGCTATCAACTCAGCGCCGATCAGGTGCGGGAACATTGGGGGCAGCGCACCAGAGGCGTTTTGCTCGCCTCGCCTTCGAATCCTACCGGGACTTCGCTGGCGCTTGCCGAACTGGCCCGCATTCACAACTTGGTGCGCCAGCGAGGCGGCATCACCCTGGTCGACGAGATCTATCTGGGTCTGAGCCATGACTCAGCCTTTGGACAAAGTGCATTGGCGCTCGATGATCAAATCATCAGCATCAACAGCTTTTCAAAATACTTCAACATGACGGGTTGGCGCCTGGGCTGGCTGGTGGTTCCAGAGACCCTGGTCGATGTCATCGAGCGCTTGACGCAAAACCTCTACATTTGCGCCAACACCGTGGCTCAGCATGCCGCACTGGCCTGCTTTGAGCCGGTCAGTCTGGCTCTGTATGAAGAACGCCGGGCTGCATTTCGGGCTCGCCGCGATTTTTTTGTGCCGGCCCTGGAACAAGCCGGTTTGCGCGTTCCTGTCATCCCCGACGGGGCCTTCTATGCCTGGGCCGATGCCACCCCCCTTTGCCAGCGGCTGGGGTTGAGGGGCAGTTGGGAACTGACCTTTGCGCTCATGGAGCGCATCGGGGTGGCTGCCACGCCGGGACGCGACTTCGGCCTGCATGACAACGATCGTCACATCCGGTTTTCGACCGCCAGTGCGATGGAGCACCTGGTGGATGCCGCTGACCGCTTGCGCCAGCTGTGGGAGAGCGCATGAGCTTCGAGTGGCCGGTGCGCATCTATTGGGAGGACACCGATGCCGGTGGCATCGTCTTCTACGCCAATTACCTGAAGTTTTTCGAACGCGCCCGCACCGAGTGGTTGCGCAGCCTGGGGGTGGAGCAACACGCTTTGCGAGCCCGGACCGGCGGCATGTTTGTGGTCAGCGAGACCCAACTCAAGTACCATCGGCCAGCTGTGCTCGATGACACTTTGCGCGTCACTGCCAAATTGGCCCAAAGCGGTCGCGCCAGCCTGGTGATCGAGCAGCAAGCGTGGCGCCGCGCCCCCATGGGCGGGTCCGATACCCTGCTGTGCGAAGGCTTGATTCGCATCGGCTGGGTACAGGCCGACTCCCTCCAAGTGCAAAGAATTCCAACCATCATTTTGGAACGACTCCAATGAGCCAAGACCTGAACATCATCAACCTCTTCATCCACGCCAGTTGGGTCGTGAAAATCGTCGTGCTCTTGTTACTGGGCGTCTCCATCGTCAGTTGGGCGGCGATTTTCCGCAAAATCTTCGCCCTGAAAAAGGTGAATCAACTCAATGATGACTTTGAACGCGATTTCTGGTCTGGCAAGTCGCTCAACGAATTGTTCGCTGCGGCGACTCAAAATGCCAAATTATCGGGTCCGATGGAGCGGATCTTCGCCAGTGGCATGCGTGAGCATCAAAAATTGCGCGAACGGCGCATCAGCGATCCGCAAGCCCTGATGGAGGGCGCACGGCGTGCCATGCGAGCGAGCTTTCACCGCGAAATGGACGAAGTGGAATCCAACCTCTCTTTGCTCGCTTCGGTGGGATCGGTTTCGCCTTATGTCGGATTGTTTGGCACCGTTTGGGGCATCATGCACGCATTCACGGGCTTGGCCGACTTGCAGCAAGTCACCCTGGCCAAAGTGGCACCCGGCATCGCCGAGGCGCTGGTCGCCACCGCCATCGGCCTGTTCGCTGCCATCCCGGCGGTGTTGGCCTACAACCGCTTCGCGCGCGACATCGATCGGGTATCGATCAAGCTCGAGACCTTCATCGAAGAGTTTTCCAACATCCTGCAACGCAATCTGGCGGTGCAGTCCACCTCGGGCCACTGAGCCGCTACGGAGCAAACCATGGCCGCCATCGCCACGCGCAAAGGAAGCCGACGTCGCACCATGAACGACATCAACATGGTGCCGTTCATCGACGTGATGCTGGTGTTGCTGATCATCTTCATGGTCACCGCCCCATTGATCACACCCAGCGTGATCGACATCCCCAGCGTCGGCAAAGCGGCCTCGGCCCCCGATCGGGTGATCACGATCGAGATCAGCAAAGAAAGCAAAATCGAGATCCGCTCCCGCGCCACGGGCACCAAAGGAACCGACAGCACGGTGGCGGCCACCCTGGACAACGTCGCCCAGCAGGCCCTGCAACTTCAAGGCGGCGATGGACAAACCCCTGTCATCATCAGCGCCGATCGCACCATCGCCTACGAAACCGTGGTCAAAGTCATGGACAGCTTGCAACGTGCCGGTGTGCAGCGCGTTGGCTTGTCGGTCAAACTGTCCTCCTGATTCACCGGTATGCGACCAGCTGTTGTTCAGGAATTTGCTCCCCCTCCCGCTCGCGGTGGGGCCGGTGCTTATGGCCTGGCTCTGGTCATCCACGCCTTGCTTTTGGTGGCCTTGACTTGGGGCATTTCATGGAACAACGACAACAGTGTCGGGGTCGAGGCCGAGCTTTGGTCCGCCTTGCCCCAGATGGCCGCAGCACCCGGCCAAGACCCCACGCCTGCGCCTCAACCCCCTGACCCCCCTCAACCCAAACCGGAACCCAAGCCGGAGCCCAAACCCGAACCAAAACCCAAACCTGCGCCCAAACCACAGCCGAACAAAGACGCCGAGTTGGCCATTGAAAAGAAAAAGAAAGAGAAGGAAAAGGAAAAGGAAGACAAGCTCAAAGCCCAGGAAGAAGCACGCAAAAAGGCGGAGAAAGAGCGCAAAGAAAAACTGCAACAAGAAAAAGAATTGAAAGAGAAGCAAAAGCGCGAAAAGGCCGAGCAGGACAAAAAAGAAAAAGCCGAAGAGCAAAAACGCGAGGCCATGCGCCAGGAGCAACTCAAACGCGTCATGGGCATGGCGGGAGCCACCGGTACGCCAGGCAGCACCGGCCAGGCCAAACAAAGCAGTGGCCCTTCTGCGGGTTATGCCGGAAAAGTGCGCGGAGCGATCCTGCCCAACATCACCTACATCGACCCCGTTGCCGGCAATCCGCAAGCCGAGGTCGAAGTGCAATGTGCCCCCGAGGGCACCATCGTAGGCGTCAAATTGCTGAAGAAAAGCGGTGTCGACAGCTGGGATGAAGCCGTGCAAAAAGCGATCCTCAAGACGGGCAAACTGCCACGCGACACCGATGGCCGCATTCCCTGCCCCATGGTGATCACCTTCCGCCCGCAAGATCAGCTGCGCTGACCCGATCAGTGCCCTGCCCGGGTTCTTTGCAGTTGCCAGGCTCCCGCCACGGCACAAGCAGCCACTGGCACCGCCAGCCAAAAAACGGCATTCAAACCCAGGTGTTCACTGACCAGGCCACCAACCAAAGCACCTAAAAATCCCGTCGCACCATAGCCGATGATGGAATACAAGGCCTGACCACGCCCCCTCAAGCGGGCCGGGAAATGCTGTGAAAGCCATGAAATGCAAACTGTGTGGTGGATGGCAAAAGTGATGGCGTGCAGGGCCTGGGCAAGGATCAGGACCCAGGCTGACTCGGCCCCGGTGGCGATCAACACCATGCGCAAGAGCAAGACCCAGGCACAGACTCCAATCCATTGGGCTGGCCGCAGCAGGTGCAACCAGCGCCCCTGTGTCAGAAAGCCCAGCACCTCGACCGCCACCGACAGTGCCCACAACGCACCGATCGCCGCCTTGGAATAACCCAGGCTGTCGAGGTACAAGGAGTAAAAGGAATAAATCGCGATGTGCGCCAACACATGAAAAAACATGGTGAAGAAAAACCAGCGGTTGTGTGGGCGCTTGAGTTCGGCCAGGATCGGGGGTTGTGGACCGTGCCCTGCGTGAGGCTCGCGCACCAGTGGCATCATCCAGACGCTGAGGTTGACCAACAACAATGTCACCCAGGTCCAAGCCGGGAAGTCGGTCATGCCCCGGTGATCGAACCACCAACCTGCCGCCAGCACCGTGACCAGAAATCCCAGCGAGCCCCACAGCCGGATGCGACCATAACGCCGCACGTCCAGCGCCCCGCCCTGGCTGACCAACTGCGCCATGGCAGCCTCGGACATGGGCATCATCGAACTGGTGTGGGTGAACATCAGCAACAAAACCGCCACCAGCCAGAGCAACCCACCGTGCCAGGCCAAGCCCAGCGAAAACAGCAAAGCCAGCCCGGCGCTGATGCGCAACAACATCACCCGATGCCCCGTGCGATCGCTGATCCAGCCCCAGGCATATGGCGAGTACAAGCGGGTGAAAGCTTGCAATGAAACCAGCACACCGATCACACCGACGCTGTAGCCCAAATCCTTGAGCCACAAAGACAGATAAGGATTGAAAAACCCGATGTGGGCAAAGTAACTGGCCGACATGGCGGCAAAGGGCACCAGCATGCGGCGCGAGACCGCCATGCCTTCCGGATGTGCCAGACCAGACATCGCCGTTTCAGCCTGGCTGGCGTTGGGCGGCGAGGGGCGTCAAAGGAGGCACCACATCGCCACACTGAGCGCGGTGCTGCAACACATGATCCATGACCACCAAAGCGAGCAAGGCCTCGGCGATCGGGGTAGCCCGGATGCCCACACAGGGGTCATGACGCCCTTTGGTCACCACCTCGGTGGGCTGTCCCAGGCTGTCGATGCTGGGGCGCGGCGTCAGAATGGAACTGGTGGGCTTGATGGCAATGCTCACCTCCAGATCCTGACCGGTGCTGATGCCGCCCAAAACACCACCGGCGTGGTTGCCCACAAAGCCTGCAGGCGTCAGAGGATCGCCATGCACGCTGCCTCGCTGGGACACGCTGGCAAAACCGGCTCCGATCTCGACCCCTTTGACGGCATTGAGACCCATCATCGCGTAGGCGATGTCTGCGTCGAGCTTGTCAAACAGCGGTTGCCCCAGTCCAACCGGCATACCCTGCGCCACCACCCGAATGCGGGCACCGCAGGAGTCGCCCGACTTGCGAAGCGCGTCCATGTAAGCTTCCAGGTGCGATACATCGGCAACCGGGGCAAAGAAGGGGTTGTGGGGCACGTGATCCCAGGACTCGAAAGGAATCTGATGTTCTCCCAACTGGGTCATACAGCCTAAAAAGCGAATGCCACGCTGAGCCCATAACCATTTTTTGGCCACCGCGCCAGCGGCCACCGTGGGTGCTGTCAGGCGGGCCGAAGAACGACCACCGCCGCGCGGATCGCGCAACCCGTACTTTTGGGTGTAGGTGTAGTCGGCGTGGCCGGGGCGAAAGGTCTGGACCAAATTGCCGTAGTCTTTGCTGCGCTGATCGGTGTTGTGGATCAACAGGGCAATCGGCGTGCCGGTGGTTTGTCCCTGGTAAACACCGGACAAAATTTGCACCTGATCCGCCTCATTGCGCTGGGTGACATGCCGACTGGTCCCGGGTCGGCGGCGATCAAGTTCGGGCTGGATGTCGGCTTCAGACAGCGCCAAGCCCGGGGGACAGCCATCGATCACGCAGCCAATGGCCGGGCCATGCGACTCGCCGAAATTGGTGACGGCAAACAACTTGCCCAAAGAATTTCCACTCATGGAGCCATTATCCAACATGCCGGGCGCAAGGCCCAAGGCAGCCTCAAGTGCCGGATTTGAGCAGTTGGGCCATCAGCATGCGCACGGTCCGGCGCTGACTGGCCCGCAATTGTCGCCAAACATCGAGCATGCTCAACTCATCGGCGCTCAAAACGGTTCTGCTGGGCAAACTTTCTTGCACCTCATGCGCTTGACCAAACCGCAACCACGACGGACTGACTTGGAGCATGCCGGCGAGAATCTGCATTTTTTCTTGCGTCGGGATGGCTTGGGCATGCAACCACTTGCGACAACTGCTGGCATGCACCCGCTCTGAAGGCCTCAAGTGCAAGTTGATCTCGCGTGACAAGGCCACAGGGCTGAGCGCCCGACCTGATCGGGCCAACTCTTCCCGCAAACGCTGAGAAAACGCTTCCCGCTGAGATTGTTTGGCAAATGGCTTGTTCGACGACACGGCACGAAAGATAGTGGCGAACGACGCCACTTTCTGTCATGATGAGAATCGTCACCAAAAGTCATTGTTTGAATTGATGCTTGCTCAAGCCATTGATGCATCGACATGGCTGGCTTGTCCAGTCACCCAAGCCCACATCGAGGGCTATTGGCACTGGCTTCGGGTTTGGCGTGAATCGGGCCACCAGGTGGTGTTGTCGCCGCCAGTGCGGCCGGGCATGGATCCGGCGCAAATGTGTCTGGCACAAGGCTTACAAGGCTTGCTGCTTTGGGACGATGCCCTGCCCTCGCGGATTTGGGCCCAACGGGCCCGAGACCTCGGACTGGAGGTGTGCCGGCCTCACCTCATCCGGGGCGATCTTCAGGCTTGGTTGCCCGACTGCCCTTCGGGCCAATCGCGGATGTAAGCCTTGAGCATCTTGTTTTCGAAGTTCTGGCTATCGACCACAGTTTTGGCCACATCATAAAAACTGATCACCCCCATCAGCACCTTGCCATCCATGACAGGCATGTAGCGCGCATGGCGTTCGAGCATCATGCGGCGCACTTCATCGAGATCGGTGTCAGAGGTACAAACCAGGGGATCGGTCACCATGGCCGAGCTGACCGGGGTTGAGCCCAGACTGCCTTGGTCTTTCACCAACTCCTGGATCACTTCTCTGAAGGTCAGCATGCCCACCAAACGCCCGTGATCCATCACCACCAATGATCCGATGTCTTTGTCGGACATCACACGCACGGCATCCATCAGGGGCTGATCGGGTGTGGCGGTGTACAGGGTGTGCCCCTTCACCCGCAAGATATCGCTGACTTGCATGACTTTCCTCGGTATCGACGGTGGGTCACAATATAGCCCATCTTGCTTGCGCAAAGGAACTCGCCATGTCAGGCTACGCCGACCCCCATTTCGACACCCTCGCTTTGCATGCGGGCGCCGTCCCCGACCCGGCGACCGGCGCGCGTGCCGTGCCCATCCATCTGACCACTTCATTTGTCTTCGAGTCCAGCGAGCACGCCGCCTCGCTGTTTAATCTGGAGCGGGCCGGGCATGTGTACAGCCGCATCAGCAACCCCACCAATGCCGTGCTGGAGCAACGCGTGGCGGCGCTGGAAGGCGGCATCGGGGCGATTGCCACCGCCAGCGGACAAGCCGCTTTGCACCTGGCCGTGGCCACCCTGATGGGAGCCGGCTCGCACATCGTCGCATCCACCGCCTTGTATGGCGGCTCGCAAAACCTGCTGCATTACACCCTGCGCCGGTTCGGGATTGAAACCACCTTTGTCAAACCGGGTGACATCGATGGCTGGCGTGTGGCGATACGCCCCAACACTCGGTTGCTGTTTGGCGAGACCGTGGGCAACCCGGGGCTGGATGTGCTGGACATACCGACGGTGGCCGAGATCGCGCACGCCGCCGGGGTGCCTCTGCTGGTCGACTCGACGCTGACCTCCCCGTATCTGATCCAGCCGCTGGCGCTGGGCGCTGATTTGGTCTATCACTCGGCCACCAAGTTCTTGAGCGGACATGGCACGGTGATTGGGGGCGTGCTGGTCGATGGCGGCAGCTTTGATTGGGAGGCCTCTGGCCGATTTGTCGAGCTGACCCAACCCTACGACGGTTTTCACGACATGGTGTTCAGCGAAGAATCGACCGTGGGGGCTTTTTTGTTGCGCGCGCGCCGTGAAGGCTTGCGCGACTTTGGGGCCTGCATGAGCCCGCACACCGCGTGGCTGATTTTGCAAGGGATCGAGACACTGCCTTTGCGCATGGAGCGGCACATGGCCAACACCGAGAAGGTGGTGCAATTCCTCGCCAGCCATCCGCTGGTCTCGCGCGTGGGGCATCCTTTGCTCGAAACCCACCCCTCTCATGCCTTGGCACAGCGCATCTTGCGCTTTGGGCCGCGCGGGGCCGGTTCGGTGTTCAGCTTTGACATGCTCGGCAGCCGTGCCCAGGGTAGAGCCTTCATCGAGGCGTTGAAGATTTTCAGTCACTTGGCCAATGTGGGCGACTGCCGATCATTGGTCATCCACCCCGCCAGCACCACCCATTTCCGCATGAGCGATGAAGCGCTGGCGGGTGCCGGCATCGGGCCGGGCACCATACGGCTGTCCATCGGCCTGGAAGACGCCGACGACCTGATCGATGACCTCAAGCGCGCCCTCAAGGCGGCCGAGAAAGCAGGAGCCTGATCATGATCATCGACGTCAAGGGCCAATCCATTTACGCTTACACCGGTGGTCGGGCCCACGTGAGCGGCCAACCCACGGTGGTTTTGATTCATGGCGTTCTCAACGATCACAGCGTGTGGATTTTGCAAAGCCGCTATCTGGCGCACCACGGCTGGAATGTGCTGGCCATCGACCTGCCGGGACACTGCAAGAGCACGGGGGACGCGCCGTCCAGCGTGAACGAAGCCGCCGCCTTTGTCGGCGACTTGCTCGATGCCGCCGGGGTCGATCGTGCTGCGCTGGTGGGGCACAGCTGGGGGTCGCTGATCGCTTTGGAAGCAGCTGCCCAACTCAAGGATCGGATCAGCCATGCGGTGCTCGTCGGCACCGCCTTTCCCATGAAAGTCTCGCCCGCCCTGATCGATGCCAGCCTCAACGACCCCGAAAAAGCCATTCGCATGATCAATGTGTTTTCACGCGCCACGCTGGCCGCGCCCCCATCGGCCCTGGGCCCCGGGACTTGGGTCTATGGTGCCAGCCTGGCGCTCAACCGCAGGGTGTTGCGCTCGAACCCCAAGGTCAATGTGTTTCACCGTGGCTTTGTGGCTTGCGACAGCTACGACCGAGGGCTGCAAGCGATGACCGAACTGACTTGCCCGGTTCAGTTTGTGCTGGGCGCCCAGGACCAGATGACCCCGCCCAAGGCCGCACAGTCGTTGATCGCCGCCGCACGCGAGCATGGCGTGCGTCACCAAGTGGTCATGGTGCCCATGGGTCACCACCAGATGAACGAATCTCCCGAAGAAACCCTCGCCGCCCTCCGATCCTTTTTGCATTAATGGGGGTCACATTAATTGGGGTCAGACCCCAATTTCGGCACTGTGGCTAAAAAGCAACCATTAATTGGGGTCAGACCCCAATTATTTCCAATTAAATTTGGAGGAGTTGGGCGGCGACGGCGATGGCGATGACTTCGGGCTCTTTACCGGTGATGCCGGGAATGCCGATGGGGCAGGTGATGCGGGCGAGTTCGGCTTCGGTGTAGCCGCGCTCGGTCAGGCGGTGGCGAAAGGTGGCCCATTTGGTGGCGCTGCCGATCAGGCCCACATAGGGCAGATCATTGCGCTGGCGCAGGCGCTTGAGGCAGGCGGCGACGATGTCAAGGTCTTCAGCGTGGCTGAAGCTCATGATCAGCACCGAAGAACCCGGCTCCAGGTCAGCCACGGCATCTTGCACCGGGTCTGAATGCTCGACCTGCACCCCCGGGGGCAGCGGATCCGGAAAAATTTCATCGCGGCTGTCGATCCAGCGCACCTCATAGGGCAAGCGCGACATGACATCGGCAAGGGCACGCCCCACATGCCCACCGCCAAACAACGCCAGCGGTTTGCCCTTGTGCGCCAGCAATGAGTTCACTTGAGGATGATCGGCCCGCAAGGTTTCGAATTTCAGGTATACCACGCCCCCGCAGCACTGCCCCAGGGCCGGACCCAAAGCAAAACGCACCACTTGGACCGGCAACTGGTGCGGGTCGGATTGCGCCAGCCTTTCTCGGGCTTGGGCGATGGCCTGATACTCCAGATGACCTCCACCGATGGTATTGATGAGGGTCGAGGGGGTGACGGCCATCCAGGCCCCCTCTTCACGGGGGCCCGAGCCCTGCACCCGATCCACGGTGACCAACACCACGGGCCCCAAGGCCAGGGCCTGTTGGAGTTGTCGGGTCTGTGGCGTCAATGCGATCGGGCCGTGGCTTTGGCGCGTTCGCATGCCAACAAGATGCGCTCGGGCGTGGCGGGCGCATCAAGGCTGACCACGCCACGATGACCGCCAGCGGCCCCTACGGCATCGCGCAGGGCAAAGAAGCTGGACAAGGCCAGCATGAGTGGCGGCTCGCCAGTGGCCTTGGATCGGAACGGCGTCGGCTTGTTGTTTTGGTTGTCAAACAGGCTGACATTGAAGTGCTCGGGGATGTCACCGGCAACAGGAATTTTGTAAGTGCTCGGGCCGTGCGTGAGTAATTTGCCCTTTTTGTCCCAAATGCACTCTTCCATGGTCAGCCAACCCATGCCTTGCACATACGCGCCCTCGATCTGACCCCGGTCAATGGCGGGATTGATGCTTTGGCCCACGTCGTGCACGATGTCAACGGCTTTCAGCCACCACTCACCGGTGTAGGTGTCGATCTCGACTTCTGACACGGCAGCACCATAGCAGTAGTAATAGAAAGCACGGCCATTGAGGGTGGTGAAGTCGTATTTGATTTCGGGTGTCATGTAAAAGCCCGTCACCGACAGACCGACCCGATCCAGCCAAGCTTGCTTGGTGAGGTCAGCCCAGGCGACCGACTTGCCGGCGCCATGGGCGGCATTGTCGGCAAAGGTGACGGCCTCGGCTTCGCAACCCAGCATGCGGGCGGCAACCGGCTTGAGGCGCTCGCGCATTTGAGCGGTGGCGTTCATGATGGCCGCGCCGTTGATGTCGGCACCGCTGGAGGCCGATGTGGCCGAGGCGTTGGGTACTTTTTGTGAGTCGGTGGCGGTGACGCGCACTTTGTCCACGCTGATGCCCAAACCGTCGGCGCAGACCTGCGCCATCTTGGTGTTGAGGCCCTGCCCCATCTCGGTGCCACCATGGTTGACGCTGACCGAACCATCCATGTAGATGACCAATAGAGCACCGCCCTGGTTGAGGTGGGTGGCCGTGAAGCTGATGCCGAATTTGAGCGGGACCAGGGCCAAACCGCGCTTGCGACGGTGATTGGCGGCGTTGAATGCGTTCACCCGGGCGCGTCGCTGTCCGTACTGGGCTTGGGCTTCGACCTGATCAATGACCTTGTCACCCACCCAGTCTTCGATCAGCTGGTTGTACTGGGTGGTCATGGTGTCGGGGTTGCCGCTGACCGAAGGGTCTTGGTAGAGGTTGAGTTTGCGAATCTCAAGCGGGTCTTTGCCCAAGGTGTCGGCGATGTCTTCGATCACGCTTTCGATGCCAAACATGCCCTGCGGGCCACCGAAACCACGGAACGCCGTGGCGCTTTGGGTGTGGGTTTTGCAGCGGTGGCTGATGAGCTTGAGTGCCGGGATGTGATAGCAGTTGTCGATGTGCAGACAGGCGCGGTCGTTGACAGGGCCGGAGTAGTCGGTGCTGTAACCGCAACGCGACATCAGGGTGATGTCGGCGCCCAAAATTCGGCCTTGGTCGTCAAAGCCCACTTCGTAGTCGATGCGGAAATCGTGGCGCTTGCCCGTGATGGTCATGTCGTCGTCGCGGTTGACGCGCAACTTCACGGGTTTTTTCAGTTTGTGCGCGGCGAGTGCGGCGCTTTGGCTGAAGATGCTGGCGTTGCCTTCTTTGCCACCAAAGCCACCGCCCATGCGACGGCAGATGACCTCGACATCGCTGGTGGTCAGGTTGAGGGCGGCGGCGGCTTCGCGCTGGTTGCCGTCGGGGTGCTGGGTCGAGCAGTACAGGGTCAGCTGCCCGTCTTCGCGCGGCACGGCGTAGGTGATCTGGCCTTCGAGGTAAAACTGCTCTTGCTGGCCAGTGCGGACACTGCCCTTGACCCGGTGCGGGGCGGCAGCGATGGCGGCAGTGGCGTCACCCCGCTTGATGCCCTTGGGCGGCATGATGAAGCTGTTGGCCGCCATGGCGTCTTCGATCGTCAGGATGGCCGGCAATTCTTTGACCTGCACCACGGCACGGGCAGCGGCCTCGCGGGCATAGAGCATCTCGCGCGCCACGACCACCGCGACAGCCTGGCCCACAAACTCCACTTTGCCAGCAGCCAGAAAAGGATCGTCGTGCAAGATCGGGCCACAGTTGTTTTCGCCCGGGATGTCACGGGCGGTGTAGACGGCAACCACGCCATGCATGGCCAAAATGGCCGCGCGGTCGATGCCCTCGCCCACCAGTTCACCGTGTGCCACGGGTGACTTGATGATGGCGGCATACAAGGTGCCGGCCAATTCGGGGATGTCGTCGGTGTAAGCGGCTTCACCGGTCACGTGCAGATGAGCCGACTCGTGGACGATCTCGGCACCTTGCTGTAGGCCGGAAGTGGGCAGGAGGTTTTTGACGTCGATGGGAGCGTTCATGATCAGGCCTCCTGAGCGGCAGGTTCTTGAATGAAATCGAGCACGAGGTTGCGAGCGACCAAGGACCGGTAGGTCCAGGTGGCACGCAAGCCGTCGCGGGCGGTGAAACTCGCGGCAATGGCCGCGTCAAGATCGGCGGCCTGCACATCGGCAGGCGCTTTGCCTTCGAGCACAGCTTCGAGCTTGGGGGCACGGCAGGGTGAAGGCGCCAGGCCGTTGTAAGCCAAACGAACATCGCTGAGCTTGCCCGCATTCATACGGTATGAAATGGCGGCGCAAGTGGCTGAAATGTCTTGCTCAAAACGCTTGGACACTTTGTGCGCGCGAAACACCTGACCGGCCACCGGCTTGGGCAAAACGATGGCTTCGATGAACTCACCGGCTTGCAGCACGTTTTTCTTTTGGCCGGTGTAGAACTGGTCCAGGGCCACCGTGCGGGTTTTGTCGCCCCGACGCAGCACCAGGGTAGCACCCAGGGCCATCAGGCAAGGCATGGAGTCGCCAATCGGCGAGCCGTTGGCGATGTTGCCCGCCAAAGTGGCGGTGGATCGGATGGGCGGGGAACCAAAACGGCGCAAGACTTCGGCGAAGTCAGGGTAAGCGTCCCGGATCAAATTCAGGGTCTCTTCGAGGGAGACCATGGCGCCGATGCGCCAAGCCTGCGCGCTGTCCTGAACCTGCCGCAATTCGGTCACGTTGCCCAGGTACATGATGTGCTCGGGGCGGGTGAATTGTTTGTTGACCTGCAAGCCGATCTCTGTGCTGCCGGCCAGCAAGGTGGTTTGCGGGTGTTTGACCAGATAGTCGGCGACCTCGGCCAAAGTGGCGGGCGAGACAAACTCGTTGCCTTTGCGGGTGCGCACGACAGGCTGCACCAAAATGTCGCCATCCAGGGTCACGGTGGGATTCTTGGCGCGAGCGATCTCTTTGAGCAAGGGCACATCAGCGCGGTCTTGCAATTTCAGCTGACCTTTGTGGGCACAAGCTTTTTGTGCCGAATCGATGATGGGCTTGTAACCGGTGCATCGGCACAGGTTACCGCTGAGCGAATCGGTGATCTGCAAACGGGAGGGGGCATCGTTTTTTTGCACCAGGTTGACCAGGCTCATCACGATGCCGGGGGTGCAAAAGCCGCATTGCGAACCATGGCAGGCGATCATTTCCTGCTGAATCGGGTGCAAAGTGCCATCGGGGTTTTGAAGGCTCTCGACGGTTTTGATCGATTTGCCATCCAGACTGGGCAGCAACTGGATGCAACTGTTGACGGCGATGTAATCTATGGCGTCGCCTGAGGCATTGAGTTCGCCCACCATCACCACGCATGCGCCGCAATCTCCCTCAGCACACCCTTCCTTGGTGCCGGTGCGATGGAGTTTTTCGCGCAAATGATCCAGAACAGTGGTGGTGCGACGAACGCCCACGGCTTCGACAATTTGGCCGTCGAGCACGAAGCGCACGGTGTTGGTGACTTGGGTCATGAAAGGGGTACCAAAGAAAACGCAAGCCGTCTTGCCAGCCTGCCAATACACAATGAGCTGATTTTAGGGAATTGCCGCCCGACTGGACAGGATTTTTTCAAGAACCCCGATAAGTTGAATAGCTCCAGGGGCTGACCAAAAGCGGCACATGGTAATGCTGGTCCGCGTGGGCGATGCCAAAATCCAGTGGCACCTGGTCCAAAAAAGCGGGCTCTGGCAAGTTCACGCCTCGGGCTTTGAAATAACCCAAAACGTCAAACATCAAGCGATAGGTGCCCGTTTTGAGGCTGGCGTTGTCATACAGGGGCCCATCGGGGTTGCGACCGTCGGCATTGAGCCTGAATTGCTTGACCTGAACGGCCTGCCCCCCTTCGATTTTGAAGAGGCTAACCTGCATGCCGGCGGCAGGGCAACCGTGCATGGTGTCGAGAACATGAGTGCTGAGTCCCATTCAAGGCTCCTGGTTTACTTGGTGACCGAAAGTGTATACAATTTTTGCAAGCCATGGTTTTGGCGAGTTGTTTGCCCCTCCAACGTCCGGAAACTGAACATCGCATGGGAACACCTGACGCGCTCACCCCCACCCGCAGCATCGTGGATGCGCTGACACGAGCCATCGTGGAGCATCGCTTGCATCCGGGCTCCAAATTGGCCGAACAAAAGCTGGCGGATCATTTTGGCGTATCGCGCACGCTGGTGCGACAGGCCCTGTTTCAGTTGGTGCAAAAAAAATTGATCCGCATGGAGCCGGCCCGTGGCGCATTTGTGGCCACGCCCTCGGCCGAAGAGGCCCGCCAGGTGTTTGCCACCCGGCGCATGCTCGAGTTGGAAATGACGCGCACCATGGTGCGCGAGCGCAACCCGCAACGGATGTCCGCGCTCAGAGCGCATGTGGCCGAAGAGCGTGCAGCGGTCAACAGCGGCGATGTGGCCGGTCGCACCGAATTGCTGGGTGATTTCCATGTCCACATGGCTCTTTTGCTGGGCAATCAGGTGCTGGCGCAAATTCTGAATGAACTGATTTCTCGCTGTGCCCTGATCACCCTGATGTACCAAAGCAGCCGGGCCGCCGCGCACTCGACCGATGAACATGACGCCCTGATTGAAGCCATCGAGGCGGGAGACGAGTCCCTGGCCGTGCGCTTGATGGATGAACACCTGAGCCATGTCGAAAGCAGTTTATCGCTGGATCGCAAAGTCCCCTCCAACGACATCTCGATGGCCTTGACCTGAACCATTGGCAAACGACCCATGAACACCTACGACAGCACCCTGCCCTATCCGCGCGACCTCAAAGGATATGGCCGCGATGCGCCCCATGCACACTGGCCCAACGGCGCGCGCATCGCCGTGCAGTTTGTTTTGAATTACGAAGAGGGCGGCGAAAACAGCGTGTTGCACGGCGACGCGGCCAGCGAGCAATTCTTGAGCGAAATGTTCAACCCGGCGGCCTTCGAGGCCCGGCACATCAGCATGGAGGGCATTTACGAATACGGCTCTCGAGCGGGCGTGTGGCGCATCCTGCGCGAATTTGAGCGCCGAGGCCTGCACCTGACGGTGTTTGGCATCGCAACCGCCATGCAACGCCACCCCGAGTTGACCCAGGCCCTCATGGCACTGGGGCATGACCTGTGCTGCCACGGCTTGAAGTGGATTCACTACCAGAACATCGATGAGGCGACCGAGCGTGCCCACATGGCCGAAGCGATGCAGATCCTGACCGAGCTTTGGGGTGAGCGTCCGCTGGGCTGGTACACCGGACGCGACAGCCCCAACACCCGCCGACTGGTGGCGGACTATGGCGGCTTTGCCTACGACAGCGACTATTACGGAGACGACTTGCCCTTTTGGATGAAGGTCCAAAAAACCGACGGCAGCGTGGTCCCGCAACTGATCATGCCCTACACCCTGGACTGCAACGACATGCGATTTGCCTTGCCACAAGGCTATTCGCATGCCGACCCGTTCTTTCAGTACATGAAAGACACCTTTGATGCGCTGTACGCCGAAGGCGACCCCAATGGCCTGAACCGCCCCAAGATGATGAGCATCGGCATGCACTGCCGTTTGCTGGGACGGCCTGGGCGGATCACCGCCTTGCAACGCTTTTTGGATCACATCCAGGCGCACAGCGGGGTTTGGGTGGCACGCCGCCTGGACATCGCCCGCCATTGGCAAGCGACCTACCCCTTTGCGGGTTGAATGAGGACAACATGGCCTACACCCTGGCACAACTGAACGCAGCCCCAGCCGATGAAGCTGCGCGGATGCTGAGCGGCCTGTACGAGCACTCCGACTGGATCGCCGAACAAGCCTTGGCGCAACGCCCTTTCATATCGTTGGCCCATTTGAAGCACGCCATGACCCAGGTGCTGGAGTCAGCCGGGCGTGACGCACAGCTGGCGCTGATTCGCGCCCACCCCGAGTTGGCGGGCAAGGCGATGGTCAGCAAAACCCTGACTGCCGAATCGACGAATGAGCAAACCAAAGCCGGTCTGACCGATTGCACGCCGACTGAGTTTGCCCACATCCAGCAACTGAATGCCGACTACAACGCCAAATTTGGCTGGCCCTTCATCTTGGCGGTGCGCGGCCCGCGTGGCACAGGGCTGACCAAGGCGCAAATCATCGAAGCGTTTGAACGCCGCCTGCACGGACATCCCGACTTTGAATTGCAGGAGTGTTTGCGCAACATCCATCGCATCGTCGAGATCAGGCTGAATGACAAATTCGGATTCGAGCCCACCTTGGGTCATCTGGTCTGGGACTGGCAAGAAAAGCTGGCCCAACACAGCGACCCCGGTTACGCCGAAAAAGGGCAACTGACGGTGACCTATCTCACCGATGCGCACCGCGCCTGTGCGCAGCGCATCAGCCACTGGATGAAGGATTGCGGCTTTGATCAGGTGGACATCGATGCGGTCGGCAACGTGGTCGGGCGCTACCACCCGGCCGGTGGCGCCGATGCCGCGCCTTATTTGCTGACGGGCAGCCACTACGACACCGTGCGCAATGGGGGCAAATACGATGGGCGGCTGGGCATCTTTGTGCCCATGGCCTGCGTGCGCGAAATGCACCAAGGGGGACGCCGCCTGCCTTTTGGGATCGAGGTGGTGGCTTTTGCCGAAGAAGAAGGCCAACGCTACAAGGCTACCTTTTTGGGATCGGGGGCGCTGATCGGCGACTTCAAACCCGAATGGCTGAGCCAAAAAGACGCCGACGGGATCACGATGGCCGATGCCATGCAGCACGCCGGCTTGTGCATCGACGACATCGCCAAAATCCGCCGCGATCCCGCCCGCTACCTGGGCTTTGTCGAAGTCCACATCGAACAGGGGCCGGTGCTCAACGAGCTGAACCTGCCCTTGGGTGTGGTGACTTCGATCAATGGCAGCGTGCGCTTTGTGGGTGAAATCATCGGCACCGCCAGCCATGCCGGGACCACGCCGATGAACCGGCGCCGGGATGCCGCTTGCGCAGTGGCTGAATTGGCCCTGTACCTGGAGCGCCGGGCCGCCACCGATGGTGACAGCGTGGCCACGATCGGCCAACTCAATGTCCCCAATGGCTCGATCAACGTGGTGCCGGGTCGTTGCACCTTCAGTCTGGACTTGCGTGCCCCCACCGATGAGCAGCGCGATGCCCTGGTCCGTGATGTGCTGGCCGAACTGGCAGCGATGGGTGAGCGCCGTGGCGTGCGCTACACCCTGGAAGAAACCATGCGGGCCGCTGCCGCGCCCAGCGCGAGGGCATGGCAACAGCGTTGGGAACAAGCGGTCAGCGCCCTGGGTGTGCCGCTTTTCAGGTTGCCCAGCGGTGCCGGTCACGACGCCATGAAACTGCATGAGATCATGCCGCAAGCGATGCTGTTTGTGCGCGGCGAAAACGCGGGCATCAGTCACAACCCGCTCGAATCCACCACCAGCGATGACATGCAACTGGCGGTCGAGGCTTTTAACCATGTCCTGCAAAAACTGGAAAGTGAAACCCGATGAGCCAAGCCGCCACCTACGCCCAACTCGACGCCTGGATTGATCAGCACTTTGACGAACAGGTGAAACTGCTCCAAGAACTGGTGCGCGTACCGACCGACTCGCCCCCGGGAAACAATGCGCCGCACGCCGATCGCACTGCCGAACTGTTCAAAGGGTTTGGGTTTGAAGCGGAAAAACACCCCGTGCCCGAGGACGTGGTCAAGGAGCACGGGCTACAAAGCATCACCAACCTGATCGTGCGCCGCCCCTACGGTCCCGGTGGGCGCACCATCGCGCTCAATGCCCACGGCGACGTGGTGCCCCCGGGCGAAGGTTGGACCCACGACCCCTATGGCGGCGAGATCGTCGACGGCAAGATGTATGGTCGCGCCACGGCGGTCAGCAAATGCGACTTCACCACCTTTGCCTTTGCCGTGCGAGCGTTGGAAGCAGTAGCCCGCCCATCCAAAGGCCAAATCGAACTGCACTTCACCTATGACGAGGAGTTTGGCGGCGATTTGGGGCCGGGCTGGCTGCTGTCAAAGGGTTTGACCAAGCCGGACCTCATGGTTGCGGCCGGGTTTTCGTATCAGGTGGTCACGGCCCACAACGGTTGCTTGCAACTGGAAGTGACGGTGCATGGCGACATGGCGCACGCCGCCATACCCGACAGCGGCATCGATGCGCTGCAGGGTGCCACCCACATTTTGCAAGCCCTGTACCGCCTCAATGCCGACTACCTCCAGGTGTCCTCGAAGGTCGAAGGCATCGCCCACCCCTACCTGAACATCGGCCAGATCAGCGGCGGCACCAACACCAATGTCGTGCCCGGCAAAGTGGTCTTCAAATTGGATCGACGCATGATCCCGGAAGAAAACCCAGCCGAGGTCGAGGCCGCGTTGCGCCAGACCATCGCGCAGGCAGCCGCATCTTTTCAGCCGCCCCGTGGTGGCAAGGCCCTGAAAGTGGATGTGCGCCGGATGCTGCTGGCCAATGCGATGGTGCCCCTGGCCGGTAACCAGCCGCTGGTGAAAGCCATCCAGCTGCACGGTGGTGAGGTGTTCGGCGAACCCATCCCTGCCTTGGGCACACCGCTCTACACCGATGTGCGCCTGTACGTTGAGCGCGGCATCCCGGGCGTGATTTATGGAGCTGGTCCGCGCACGGTGCGCGAGAGCCACGCCAAACGAGCCGACGAACGCATCGACCTGCAAGACCTGCGCCGGGCGACCCAAGTCATGGCCAGGGTGTTGGCTGATTTGTTGAATGGGGCAGCAAGCTAAGGTGCCGACTCCAGCCGGATGCGCTGATCGGCGTACCACCTGGCCAGCACATCGATGTCGGCATCACCCAGCCCTTTGGCGATCACGCCCATGACTTCGTGTCGACGCACCCCGCTGCGATAGGCCCTGAGTTGCGCACTCAGGTAAAACGCCGGTTGACCGGCCAGGTGCGGCGCATCGGGCGCCAGTGACAAGCCTTGCACCCCATGGCACACGGCGCAAGCCTGAACAGCGGGCGGGGCTGCTGCGGGGGGCTGCTGAGCACAAACCCATCCCGCCCCCAGACTCAGCACACTCGCCATGATCAGACCCGCCCATGGTCGGTACATGCAGGACTGACCCATGGACTCAGGGGCCTGTGTAGCTGATGCGGTAGATGGCGCCCGCAAAGTCGTCAGACACCAGCAAAGAGCCGTCTTTCCAGACCGCCACATCGACTGGGCGACCTCGATAGCTGCCGGTCACGGCATCCAGCCAGCCCTCGGCAAAGACTTCCAGCTTGCCCGCGTTGCCATCGGCATTGACCGGTACAAAGTTGATCAGCGCCCCTGTGGCTTTGGTGCGGTTCCACGAACCATGGGCCGCCACAAAAATGCCGCCCCGGTATTTGGCCGGAAACTGTTGTGCCGTGTAGAAGGTCATCCCCAACTGCGCCTGGTGCGCCGGGAACTCAACCTGGGGTTTGGTCCATTGCGCGGGCGGTGTCATGCCTTTCAGATCGGGGGCGGCAGGTGTGCCGGCGATCATGACGTTATTACCATGGATGTAAGGGTAGCCAAAGTGCTCCCCACCAGCCTTGGTGATGCGGTTGAGCTCGCCTGGGGGGGTGTCGTCGCCCATGCCATCGGTCTGGTTGTCGGTGAACCAAACCGTTTTGTCTTTGGGGTTGATGTCCATGCCCACCGAGTTGCGCACCCCACGGGCCAACACCTGCCGCTTGCTGCCATCAAACGGATCGAGGCTGATCATGCCCCCAATGCCCAGGCGCTCGTAGAGTTCGACTTTATCTTTGGGTTGCACATTGAAGGGTTGACCCAAGGTGATGTGCAAGCGGCCATCGTCGCTGACCCGACAGGTGCGCGCCCCGTGGTTGAACGATTCTTCCTCAACCGGGATCAGGCGACCTTGGGGCACAACTTCGATGACGGCCACGTCAGGGCCTTCGTAGAAAAATTCGGCAGCCGGGAAGTTGAGCACCCGGTTGTGCTCGACCACAATCAGAAACCCGTCTTTGGTCCAGCACACGCCATTGGGCACTTTGAAATTGAGGCTGGGGGCGAAGGGCTTGACCTCGTCAGCCACATGATCGCTGTTGCGATCGGTCACGGCCCAGACCGTGCTTTTGCGGGTGCCGACAAACAGCATGTTGGTGCTGGGGCCCACCGCCATGTGACGGGCGTCGGGCACGATGGCGAACAGCTCCACCTTGAAGCCATCGGGCAGTTTGACCCTTTTCAGGTTTTCTCGGATGGCGGCGGCGTTGCGCCCTTCTTGCGGCACAGTGGGCAAATTCAGGTCGGTGTTGGCGACCTTGAATTGCTTCATTTTTTCGATGGTCTGCGCGCCAGAGACGCCAGGCCAGGTGGCCGCCAAGGCGGCGGTGAGCATGGACACTGCAAAAAAACGGATCGGGTGCATGGTGTAGTCTCCTGGTAGGTGTATGCACCACAATTGAATTCTTGTGTATTCATAAAAACATCATTGTTAACCCTTAAATGGTGTAACCTAAGGCTCACCCATGACTCTGGCGCAGGTGTCGGATGGCTCTGGGGCAGTTTGAACATGCGATTTTTTCCATCCATCAGGAGCCCCTTATGCCCCAGAACTGGCCTGGATCCCAGTACAAATACACAACGGCATGTTTTCCAGCGAATGGGCCGTGGCCATCGACACAGAAGATGGCTTCGTGAGCCTTTTTGCGGACAAATCCATCGTCAGACAATCAGCGGACGGATCGGCTTTTTTACAAGTCACTCGCATGGGTCATGATGCAGACACGGGTGTCGACATCATGCTCTTACCGTCAGAGTGCCTGGAAACCGGTATCCGTTGGCTCAGGATGCAAGGTGTGTCATGATTTTGGGCAACACCGAGATTGTGAGCAGCATGAGCCACGGGCGTTTCCTTATCGATGGATTACCCGGACAGGATCCATCCAAGCCACCCTTCAACACCAGTGCCGTCGATTTAAGGCTGGCTGAGGAAATCGTGATTCCAATCGACACGCAAGCACAGTTGGATATGTCAAAAAAAGTCAATGGCGGCATTGCCCAGCATTGGCATCAAAATTCCAAAAAACTCCGGATTTCCAATGAGCAACCTTACTCTTTGGGTCGGAGCGTTTTTGTGCTGGCCAACACCATGGAGACCGTGGATTTCACCTTGCATCACGAAGGCATTTGTCATGCGGCCAGGGTCGAAGGCAAAAGTTCACTCGCAAGATGTGGTCTGTTGGTGCATTTCACAGCACCCACCATACACGCCGGCTCCAAAGGAAAGATCACGCTGGAGATCATCAATCTGGGCCCCTCGGAAATTTTGCTCAAACCCGGCATGCCTATATGCCAATTGATCATCGAGGAAGTCAAGGGCATACCGGTCCATGCACCCAATCAGTTTTCAGGGCAAACTGAAGTGGTGGGCAGGCTTAACGCCTGATCAATCACCCCAAAGCCGCCTGAGACCCAACCACTGCTGCCGCCAAAACCCCTGGCCGTAGTC
>JACCED011634582.1_pt1 | contig 50186 bp, 21 predicted proteins | sample 7455021 | NCBI WGS metagenome assembly JACCED01 (sample SAMN15323456, study PRJNA562643) | freshwater metagenome | isolation source: river surface water | place: USA:Blue River Watershed | collected 2017-08-19
AGGAACTTTAAATGTGACAGGTGCTTCAACTCTTTCTTCTTTAGCTGTCACTAACAATACTTCAATTGGGGGTTCTTCAACACTTAATTCTTTAGCAGTCACTAATAATACTTTAGTTGGAGGATCTTCAACACTTAATTCTTTAGCTGTCGTTAATAATACTTCAATAGGAGGAACTTTAGGTGTAGTAGGTGCTTCAACACTAAATTCTTTAGCTGTTAACAACAATACTTTAGTAGGAGGAACTTTAGGAGTGACAGGTGCTTCAACACTTAATTCTGTAGTAATTTCAAATACTACTGATTCATCATCAATTGGTACAGGAGCTGTTGTAGTAGCAGGAGGTGTAGGAATTGCTAAAAACTTACATGTTGGTGGAACCTCAACACTTAATTCTTTAGCAGTCACTAACAATACTTTAGTAGGAGGAACTTTAAGTGTATCAAATGCTTCAACTCTAAGTTCATTAGCTGTCACCAATAATACTTTAGTAGGAGGAACTTTAGGTGTATCAAATGCTTCAACACTTAATTCTGTAGTAATTTCAAATACTACAGATTCATCATCAACTAGTACAGGAGCTATTGTAGTAGCAGGAGGTGTAGGTATTGCTAAAAACTTACATGTTGGTGGTACCTCAACACTTACTTCTTTAGCTGTTACCAACAATAATTCAATAGGAGGAACTTTAAGTGTAACAGGTTCTTCAACTCTAAGTTCATTAGCAGTCACCAACAATACTTTAGTTGGAGGAACTTTAGGAGTGACAGGTGCTTCAACTCTTAATTCTTTAGTAATTTCAAATACTACAGATTCATCGTCAACTAGTACAGGAGCTATTGTAGTAGCAGGAGGTGTAGGTATTGCTAAAAACTTACATGTTGGTGGTACCTCAACACTAAATTCTTTAGCTGTTACTAACAATACTTTAGTTGGAGGTTCTTCAACTCTTAGTTCTTTAGCTGTTACTAACAATACTTTAGTTGGAGGAACTTTACGTGTAACAGGTGTTTCAACTCTATCATCAGCTTCATTAGGAGGTTCTTTAAATTATAGTACTGAAGTTTTATTAGGTACTTCAAATTCTGCTAGTTTATCAACTGTAGTTTCTTTCATTAGTGCATCAACTAATACTTCAACAACACTTGGTAATGGAACTACTGGACAATTAAAAATATTTATATTAGAAACAAAATCTTCAGTTTATCATGCTAATATAACACCAAGTGCAAGATTAGGAACTTATAATACAATTCAATTAGGAACTATTGGTTCAAGTACAACATTAATATATACACCAAATGGATGGGGAATTGTATCTAATTATAATTCAACAGCTATTTAAATTTTATTTAATATTTAATATTTAATTTTTTTATTATAATTTTTTATAAATAATATTTATAAAAATAAAAATGCGTTTAATAAAAAAAAATTAAATTGAATTTATTTTTTAATTAATAAGAAAAAAAATCTAACATTAAAATATAGAAAGAATGACTTTATCAAAACGTGTTTCAAATTTAGAAAAAAAAGTTAATGGATTTGCAACTTCATTTACTACTGAAACTTTAAATGTAACAAGTTCTTCAACTGTAACAGGTATTTCAACCGTGACAGGAAATACAAATGTTTCAGGTAATCTAATAGTATCAGATAATATTGATACTGATACTTTAACTGCTAACAGTACAAGTACTAATACTGCCATTACTAATCAAACTTTTACATTAAATTATAATGGTTCTAATGCTAATGCAATAGGTTCTGGTATTGTAGTAGCAGGAACTGCCAATTTAAATTATGCTAATATTGTAATAGGTGGAAGTGGTAATTGGCAATTAAAATCAACTGATGGAAATATAAATACATTAGATGCTTTAGTTGTAAATGGAACTTTAGCAGCTACAGGGGCTACAACATTAACAAATACATTAGGAGTAAATGGAGCTACAACTTTATCATCAACATTAAATGTCATTGGTGGTACTACTTTATCAACATTATCAACTTCAGGAACAGCTACACTTGGTGCTGCTACAATAGTAAATAATTTAGGAGTAAATGGTGCTACTACTTTATCAAGTACATTAAATGTTGCTGGTTTAACTACATTAGGAAATGCTAACGTTACAACTGCAAATGTAACAAACTTAACAGCAACAAATTTAACAGCAACTAACATATTATCATTGTCTTTACCACAAAGTTCTTCAGCACCATCAACTAATGGATATATTAACTGGTATGCTAATGTTCTTACAGTAGGAACAGGTGTTGGAACTAAATCTTTTGTTGATACTGATTCTGTACAAAGTTTATCAAATAAAACTTTAACTTCACCTTCAATTACTTCTCCTACAATTACTGGATTAACATCATTAAATACTACAAACTTAACAGTTTCAAATAGTGGAACAGTAGGTAATTTAACTGTTTCAGGTAATTTAATTATTCCTACAAGTTCTCCTTTATTAAATGGTATTGCAATTAATTCTAGTCAATTATCTGCTAATATTAGTGGTACAGTTTTAACTTATGTAGATACTACAACATCTCAATCATTATCTAACAAAACATTAAATTCACCATTCATTAACTCAGGTACTGTTAATGGTACATTAAATGTCCCAGCAAATCTTAATATATCAAGTGGTTCTTTAACATTACCATCTTCACCAAGTCCTTCTTTATCATCAACAGGACAAGTAGCAGTAAATACCTCAAGTAATGTTTTACAATCCTATTATGGTAGTGCTGTAAGAACATTAGTAGATACAAACTCAACACAAACTTTATCTAATAAAACAATTTCAAATCTTATTTTATCAGGTTCAGTACCAGGAACTAGTACTTCATCTGGAACTACAGGACAAATAGCATTTGATACAAATTATATTTATATCTGTGTTTCAAATAATAATTGGAGAAGAGCTGCTTTATCTACATGGTAAATTTTATAAATTTCATTTTTTAGCTAATTTTTAATAATTATTTTTTTTTATATTTATAAAAAATTTTTGTTTTATAAAAAGTAAAAAACATTTTTAACGCATTTTTCAATTAAAATTATAAAAATTTGTTAAATTATATAGAGTTTGTTTGATTTTTTTCATCTTCTTGTAATTTTTGACGGTTCATTTGATCGCGGAAAATAAGTTGCATACCGAGAGAACCATTATAATCAAAATTTCCTGTATGAATTAAAGTTGCTTGAAGATCTACCCAAACAGTACCACCCATGGTACGCCATAATTCAATAAATGCATAATCTTCACTTAATAGTCTTTTTGATTTTTCACAAACAAAAGTATTAAAAAAACTATAAAAATTATCAACAACTTCAGGTGAAGTATTATATCCTCCTACATCATTAATATATTTTTTTTCAGGGAATTTTTCTTTCATTTGTTCAAATACTGTTCTTTGAATTAACATACATCCAGTACCAGAATAAAGGCATTTAGCAAATCCATCTTGTACTTCTATATTATCTGTATCAAAATTTACAACATAATCTAATGCTAATTGTTGAATATTATTAATATTTACTAATGGATTCTTTGATAATTCAATAATTCTATCAAAACTCAAGCCTTTCTTGGGATAGACTGCACAGACTAATTCTTTATTAAATTGTATCATTCTTAAAATAGTTTTTGGATCAAAAGTAATATCACTGTCTATAAATAATAAATAATCTATATGTTTATTAGCAAGAATTAATGCAGAAAAATAACAACGCGCACGATTAATTAATGATTCTTGTCCTAAAGTTTGTACAGTTAAAATAATATTATTACTTGTACATAATTTTTGAAGTTCTAAAATTGAATGAAAACATCCTCTATAAATCATAGAACCAAAACAAGGCATTGCTAACATAACATGAATTGGTTTTGAAATACTCATTTTTAATAATTTTAAAATAAAAATAGAAAAAAATAAAAATTAATGAACTTAATTCATTAATTCATTAATTCATTAATTCATTAAATATTCTTTCTTAAAAATAATTTTTTAGTGAAAATAAAAAATAAAAAAAAAATATTAAAAGAAGATAGAAGTGATTCAAAAATAAAATGTCAAATAGAAAAAATAATATTAACAAAAATGCGAAAGCTAATATTAATACAGCTTTTATGAACAAACCATCTGGTCCATATCAATCTCAAAACACTGCTATTTATCCAAATGTTATTGTTTCAAGTGATGGAATTGATGCTAAATTTTTAAAAGGAACTTTAATAACATCAAATCAATCAAATATAACAAATTTGGGTAATTTAAGTAAATTAAATGTTGATGGAAATGCAAATATAACAAAAAATTTAAATGTATCAGGTGATTCTTTATTTAAGGGAAATGTTGTTTTTGAAGGTATTATTGATGCAAATAATGCTTTAGTATCGGGAAATTTAGATATATCTGGAAATCTTAATGTAACTACTGGAAATATTTATGGTAATATTATTGGAAACATTTCAACATCAAATGCTTATATTGATGGTTTTTTACATGTTTTGGGTACAGCTGATTCTACATCTATTTCAACAGGTAGTTTAATCACAAATGGTGGTTTAGGTGTTGCTAAAGATGCATATATTGGTGGTAATATTAATATTTTATCAACTGAAGATTCAACTTCAACATCTACTGGTGCATTAATTGTTTCTGGGGGTCTTGGTGTAGCAAGTAATATGTATGCATCTTCAATTTATGCAACAAATTTAAATGGAACAATTCAAACATCTACTCAACCAAATATAACATATTTAGGTACTTTAACTTCTTTAAATGTATCTGGTGAAACAATTATTTTAAATACAGTTGATTCTAGTTCAACATCAACAGGAGCTTTACAAGTTATAGGTGGTGTAGGTATTGGAGGAGATATAAATATTGGGGGTGATGCAAACATTAATGGAACAATTAATCATAATGGAAATTCAATATTCAATGGTATTGTTCAAATGACAAATACAACAGCTTCAACATCAACATCAACAGGTGCTTTACAAGTTATAGGTGGTATTGGTGTAGGAGGTGATATATATACAGGAGGTAATATAAATACAACAGGCATTATTAATATTTTATCAACTGAAGATTCAACATCAACATCAACGGGTGCTTTACAAGTTATAGGTGGTATTGGTGTAGGAGGTGATATATATACAGAAGGTAATATAAATACAACAGGCAATATTAATATTTTATCAACTGAAGATTCAACTTCAACATCTACTGGTGCATTAATTGTATCAGGTGGTCTTGGTGTAGCAAGTAATATGTATGCATCTTCAATTTATGCAACAAATTTAAATGGAACAATTCAAACAGCTAGTCAACCATATATAATAACTTTAGGTACTTTAACTTCTTTAAATGTATCTGGTGAAACTATCATATTAAATACAACTGAATCAACATCAATATCAACCGGAGCTTTACAAGTAGCAGGTGGTATTGGTATAGGAGGTAGTATAAATATAGGCGGTGATGCAAATATAAATGGAAGTTTAAATCATAATGGAAGTTCAATTTTTAATGGTATTGTTCAAATAACAAATATAACTGATAGTACTTCAACATCAACTGGTGCGTTACAAGTGTATGGTGGTTTAGGTATAGGAGGTAATATTAATACTGGTGGTAATATAATAATAAACCCTACAACTGTTTCTAATTCGACATCATCTGGAGCTTTAATAGTTGCAGGTGGTGTAGGTATTGGTAAAGGACTTAATGTAAGTAATAATGTTGGTGTAGGTGGTTTTGTTTCGGTAGGTGATTATTTAAATGTTTTCGGATTATCAAGAATATATAATACATCAGATTCAACTTCAACATCAACTGGTGCTTTACAAGTCACTGGTGGTATTGGTGTAGGAGGTAATATATATACAGGAGGTAATATAAATACAACTGGCAATATTAATATTTTATCAACTGAAGATTCAACATCAACATCAACAGGTGCATTAATTGTATCAGGTGGTTTAGGAGTAGCAAGTAATATTTATGCAAAATCAGTTTATGCTAATAATTTAACAGGAACAATAGAAACGGCAACACAAAATAATATAACTTCAATAGGTACATTAACTGGATTAAATGTATCAGGAATAGCAAATTTTGAAAACACATTAAATTCAACATCAATAAATTCAGGAGGAGTAATAATACAAGGAGGTCTTGGATTAGCACAAAATTTAAAAAATACTGGTAGTGTTTATACAGAAAAAATATATGTTGGTAATGTTCCATTAGAAACATATGGAACAACAATAGATTATTCAAGTGGAAATGGTATTATAACAACAAATAATATAATATCATCAATAGCAAGTATAAATACATTAAATACTGATTCAATAAATCCACTTAGTACTACATTAACAATATCTGGTAGTACAATTAATATTGGTTCAGTGTCAACTAGTTTAAATCTTATTGGTAATGTTCAAATACAGGGAACTTTATCAAGTACAAGTGTATCAACATTAGATGTTGCAAATTCTCAAATATTTTTAAATACAGCAAGTGGAAATACAAATCCAATACCAGAAGGAGCTGGAATTTATGTAGAAGGAAGTGTGACTAGTAGTCAAACAAAACCAAATTTATCTTTAAATAATAGTGGTCAATGGTTAATTACAAATCTAAATGGAAGTATTTATAATGTAGCAAATATTTCTAATATAGTATCTAATATAAATGATTATATTAAAATTTATCCAACTACAACATCTGCAAATATTGATGCAACAAATGCTAATTTAAATGTATCAAACGGTAATGTTGTTATAACAGGAACAAATAATTATTTAAATTTAGGTGGTTCATCAAATTATTTAGTAGCTTATGCAAATAATGGTAATATTATATCAAAAGGTACATTATTGATAAATAATTCTACAGGAGCAACTGCTACTTCAACAGGAGCAGTACAAGTATTAGGAGGTGTTGGTATTGGAGGAAATGTTTATACAGGAGGAAATATAAATGTTATGTCAACTGAAGATTCATCATCAACATCAACAGGAGCATTAATAGTATCAGGAGGTTTAGGTGTTGCAAAAAATTTATATGCATCTAGTATATCAGCAACGAATCTAACAGGTAAATTTACAACATCATCAAGTAATCAATCAAATATAACAGTGGTTGGTACACTTTCAAGTTTAAATGTATCAGGAATAACTAATATATCAAATGCTACATCTTCAACATCAACATCTACTGGTGCTTTACAAGTCACTGGAGGTTTAGGTATAGGGGGAAATATTAATACTGGTGGTAATATAGTAATTAATTCAACAGTTGCTTCAAGTTCTACATCTACCGGTGCATTAATAGTTGCAGGTGGTGTAGGAATTGGTAAAGGATTAAACGTAACAAATAATGTTGGTGTTGGTGGTTTTGTTTCAGTTGGTGATTATTTAAATGTTTTTGGATTATCAACAATGTATAATACAACAGCTTCAACTTCAACATCAACAGGTGCTTTACAAGTTTCAGGTGGTTTAGGTTTAGGTGGTAATATTAATACAGGAGGTAACATAAAAATAAATGCAACAGCTGCTTCAACTTCGACTTCAACTGGTGCTTTACAAGTCACTGGAGGTTTTGGTATAGGAGGTAATATTAATACTAGTGGTAATATAATAATTTATTCAACTGCTTCTTCAACTTCAACATCAACTGGTGCATTGCAGGTTTCAGGTGGTGTTGGTATAGGAGGAAATATTAATACTAGTGGTAATATAATAATTTATTCAACTGCTTCTTCAACGTCAACATCAACTGGTGCATTACAAGTTTTAGGAGGTTTAGGTTTAGTTGGTAATATTAATACAGGAGGTAATTTAAAAATAAATGCAACAGCTGCTTCAACTTCGACTTCAACTGGTGCATTGCAGGTTTCAGGTGGTGTTGGAATTGGTGGTAATATTAATACTGCTGGTAATATATTAATTTATTCAACAAATGCTTCAACTTCAACATCAACAGGTGCTTTACAAGTTTTAGGCGGTGTTGGTATTGGTGGAAGTTTATATATTGCTGGTAGTGCTACAGTAGCTGGTACTGTAACGCATTCAGGAACAACAAATTTAACAGGTCAACTATTAATTTCTAATACAATAGCATCAACATCTACATCAACTGGTGCTTTACAAGTCTCTGGAGGTTTAGGTGTTGGAGGAAATATTAATACAGGTGGTAATATTATAATAAATTCAACAATTGCTTCAACTTCAACATCAACAGGTGCTTTACAAGTAAAAGGAGGTGTTGGAATTGGAGGAAATATTAATACTGGTGGTAATATTATAATAAATTCAACTGCTTCTTCATCTTCAACATCAACAGGTGCTTTACAAGTAAAAGGAGGTGTTGGAATTGGAGGTAGTTTATATGTTGGTGGTTATAATAGTATTTGTCCTCCTGGTTCAATTATAATGTATGGTGGAACGACACTTCCTTCTGGTTGGTTATGGTGTAATGGTTCTAGTGTTTCTACTTCTACTTATTCAAATTTATTTACAGCGATTTCATATACTTATGGAGGTTCTGGCTCTTCTTTTACTTTGCCAAATTTACAACAAAGATTTCCTTATGGTACATCTTCAATGGGAGGAACACCAGGAGGTACGGGAGGTAGTAATTCAGTCACTTTAACAACATCAAATATGCCATCGCATTCACATCAATTTACATATGGTATTAAAACTGTAGGTTCATTTGGTACTAATGTAGTTAATGGTATAGGTACAAGTGGAGGAGATGTTACAGTAACTACACAATCAACAGGTTCTGGAACAGCATTTTCAATTTTAAATCCTTATATTGTGCTTAATTTTATAATTAAATATTAATTTAATCCCATTTTAACAAAGTATTTTCATAAACACTCCAATAAACATCATTATATAAATCTTCCATATTTGAATAATAATCAGGATAAAATATACCATTACAATATAATCTTACATCAGGATGTTGCATAAAAGTATGAACAAAATCAGTTGGCTCATGTTTTAAAAATCCAATATCTTTAGAATAATTTATAGAAAAACTAAATATAGGTATATTATTTTCGTAAGCTAAATGAAAGATACCTTTTTTAAATTCCATTGGTTTTTGAAAACAATGTTGAGTTGTTCCTTCAGGGAAAACAATAACATTTTTACCTGATTTAATATTTTTTAGTATAATTTCCTTTACTTCATCACCACTTTTCTTATCACCTCTTTTATAAGGAATAAATTGAAGTCTTTCAAAAACTTCTTCTTTAATATAGGTTATTAACCAACTTTCATCTTCATTAATAATTTCACCTAATAAATCACTTTTAACAACAGAATAGAATTCAATTAATCCAACTAAAAACATAATATCTAATCCTGAATAATGATTCATTAATAATAAAACTCCTTTTCCTTCTTTATTTTCTTTTCTTATAAATTCTATTTTATCTCTATCAATATATTGTATTTCACTAAATGAAAAAGCTAATTCAATTATATTTTTCGCAAATATTTCATAATCAAATTTGCTATAAAATAAAATGAGTATTAAACAGTATATTAAAGCATAAATATAACGACCAGTATAATAAATTTTTTTAAATATGATTTTTATTTTTTCAGTAAAATTCATTTCTTCTTTTTTATTTATATTTTTTACTACTTAAAAAAACTGACAGCTATTATTTTAATAATTATTAAATTATAATTTATTTTGTTTAAGAACAAAGAAAATGGCTTCAGTTCAACGGATCAATGCTAGCTGTGGTCGTAATGACTGCCCTGGCTGCACTCAAGGTCTTGCGGGTTTCATGCCCCATAATTTTGTTTGCTGTTTCGGTGGAAATCATGATGGCGAATACTATCGTCGGTCAACTGTTTATCATGCATTCGTTGACCAGTTGGACTACGAGTGCCGCCATAATGGATGGAACTATGAAAATATCATTCGTGGCATTTTTCCATCTGATGCCGTCCGTGAGAGAGTCATGCACCTGGTTTCTGAGTATCATCGATTGGATGCTGCTGAGACACAAAACCATGGTTAATAACCATGGTCCAGGTACATATTATAAAAAATGATAGATAACTTTACAAAAATAAAAAATATATAAAATTAAATAAATATGCTTAGAAAATGAGTACTCAAGAAGAACAATCTACACCTGTCGTATTGAGGCGTATTACTGCGTTTTGTGGTGATACAACTTGCAATAAATGTTCGGTTAGATGTGCAAAGTGGGTTCCTAAAAATCCGGCTTGTTGTCGTGTTGGACATGATAACACGCATTATCGCTCACGTTATGAACAATTCTGTGCTGGTTTAATGGCATCATGTAGACGACGAGGATGGTCGATTGAAGAAATAGTAAAAGCAGAATATCCTCCTCAAAAGGTTATTGACCTTCTTGAAAGATATTATCCTCGTCGTGCAGAGAGTCTTTTAAGAAGAATTCAGGAACGTATACAACTTCTTGAAAGTAAAGGAAAAATATCTCGTTAATTAATGAAGATACAATTTATAATTTACAAAAAAATTGATTTATAATCATTAAAAACTCTAAAATATTAATAATTTAATAAAAAAAAAGTAAAAATGAGTTCAAAATGTGGAATAGAGTGTCAAAAATGTAATAGAAATATTGCTTCTTGGATGCCGTTTTCACCATATCATTTAAATAGTGAAGAAATTAATAAAGAAATTTTAGATAAATATATTAAAAATTATTTAGATTTAATAAATGAACTTAAAAAAATAAGTAAAGCATATAGAATTACTTATGAAGACTTAATTGTCTTAGAGAGTTTTCCGAGTGCATTATCATATGATATTAAAGAACAATTAGAATATTATTATAGTTTATTTGAAAATGTTGATGATGAAGAAGAAGAAGAAGAAGATAATTATTAGATAATATAATTATATAATAATATAAAAAAAATTATAATTTAAATTATTAATTTAGTTACTAACAAGATAATTACAGAAAAAAATTACTGCTAATAATCCAAGAACAAAACCTAAATGGTAATGGTATTGCATAACACGATAAACTTTCCACCAATTGGTTATGTCTTCTGTATCTTTAAGATAGTGTAACATATAATCTTTTTTGGGCATTAAAATATAATAAAAATAACTAAAAGTAAAAGTGACAGCAGCAACCATACAAATGGAACCCCAGCGATTTAATTTTTTATTAAAAAAATATAATAAAATTAAAGCAATAATAAATCCTAATGTAAAACCACAAAGATATAAATTACGTCTTTCCTTATTGATTTCAATATATTTAATTTTTTGTTTTTCATCCAATCCTTTAATATATTCTTTCATTATTGGGTTTTTTTCAGTATTAAACATAACAAATAAACTTGCTACTAAAAAAGCAATAGCTAAAGTACATGATACATAACAACTCATTATTATATATTTCTTATAATAATAATTTAGATAAAAATAAATTAAATTTTTTTTATTATTTATAAAATATTTATATAGATTTTTAAATTAGCTTTTTAATATAAAGATCCGCAAAATTAAATTTTCTCATAGCGAAAATCTTCTTTTGTAATTATCATTTTGTACTTTGTAATAATGTTCTCTACAACCTTCACTACAAAATCTATTATCCATATAACAATAAACTTCTTTAAAAGATGGTATTAAAGTTTTACAAATACCACATTGAATTTTGTACTTTTCAAAATTAGTACGGATATTTTCAATTTCGTATTCTTTTTCATTTAAAATATTATGGGTACTTTTACTTTTAATATTTGAAATATGCACAGTTTTATTTTCTTCAATATCAAAAAAAGTATTCATCACTCTTGGCGACTCTTTTTGAGTTGAAGAGTAATGATTGTTTTCTAAAGCTATATGCTCTGAAAACGTATTCAATTTTTCCATTGAACTCATTGATCTGAGTCTTTTTGTTGGATTTTCTTCTGATTTTTTAGTATTTTTATTTTTTAATAATTTTTTTTCGTCATTGTTATCATCAATGATATCTTTAAAAGACCTTTTTTTATTAGGAAATTTAAATAAACATATCATAATTCCAATACCAAGTGATATAATTCCAAATAATTGAATATTAGTTAATTTGTAATAATCCATTTCAATAAATATTATTGATATTTCTTTAAATATAATCGATATTTTATTAAATTAACTTGTTTTTTTTTAGAATGATTAATATCTAATAATTCATCCACTGAGTTATTAGTATTTTCTATTCTTTAGATTAATATTTTCATAATGAATTTAAGACTTTTAGTTTAATATAATCAATTTTTTTAAATCCAATTTTGGTTTTTTATAGATTGCCGTCTTGTAGAAAAAGTCACGTTGTAGATATTTTTGTGCCAAAAATGGAATTTATCGCAATAAAAAATAAAAATTATATATTTTTATAAATAAATACTTAAAAATATTGTAAATAATATTAATTTTAATTAATATTAAATTTTTACGTTTAATAATTATTATAAATAAAAATAAAAATAAAAAAGAAAAATTAAAAAATATAACGTAAAAAACACTAAAATAAAATAATGATAATAAATAAAATGGAAAATCAAGAAATAGAAGATAAAGATGAAAATATAATTAAACCAAAATATTTAATAACTTTTTCTGAGGAATTAATACCAAATAGTAATTTGAGACAATTATTTTTAGATATAAAAAATGCTAAATATCTAATTAATGGGTCCCATGAAGTTTATGAGTATTTACATGAATTTGATAATTATATTTATATTTTTGAAGGATTTTATCAAGATGGTTATTTTGTTTTAGTATATGATATAATAGACAAAAGAACAAAAAATAAAGTAGAATCGAAAGATGTATATGTTATACCAATAGAATGGAAATTGACAAAAAATAGTGAAAATGTAATGAGATGGGCATTAGATGTTAATACGGAGATATATATGAAAATATATAAATTAAATATTAGAAAAAGATTATATGAAATACCTTTTTTAAGAAATTTTATAGAAAATACAGATTATGAAGAATTATATATTAAAATTAAAAGAAATGATGTAGAATTTACTCATGATGTTTTATCACAAAAATTAATGAAATTATATGAAAAAATAAATAAATTTAGTTTTTTTAAGTAGAATTAAAAAATTATTTTTTTATTTAATTTATTAATTATTTAATAAATTGAACTTAAAAAAAGTTAATATTTGATTTAGTTTAAAATTTTTATTCGATAATAGATAAATAATTATCTAAATTAATATTATTTTCATTTGAATTAGTAGATAAAATATTTGATTGTTCTATTAAATTTGTTGAATCGGATAAATCAGATGATGAAATTAATAAATTTTCAGAATTATTTGTGTTAAATAATGATGTTTGAATTTTTGCTATTTGTTGATAATAAGTCTCAAAAATATTTTTAATCATTTGATAATTAATTTTTTGTATTGAAAAAGAACTTAGTTTTAAATAAAATTCATTTGGTAAATCTAATATATTTATTTCAATTTTATTTGGAAATTCATTATTAATATATTGATTATATTTTTCATATAATAATTCTTCATTAATATTTTCAATATTATTATTTTCTAAATCATAATTAATTGTTTTTAATAAATGAATATAAAAATCTTTATCTTTTTTTAATATTGTTAAATCAGTTTTTAATAATAAAATATCCCATTCTTTACCAGCAGTAAACATATAAACATTTCCTATTTTAACTTTTTTTTTCATTTCTTCATCTTTCCATAAATAATCAGTAAAAAATCCATAATAATTTCTATACCCAGCACCTTTAGGAGTTAATAAATTTTCATTAATAGGTAACTTCATATATTTTATAAGTTCCAAAAATAAATAATTCATAGATATACTAGGACTTAAAAATAGAAAATCTTTATATTCTTTTCTTCTAGCTTGACCTTTAGGTCTTACCAAAGAATCAAATTTACTTACACTAGGTACAAAAGATAATTCATATACAGGCCATGGAAACATCATAAAATGTTGAACAAAAGGATATTTTTGTGGAACTTCAATATGCATATAATGATCCGAAGTATGATGAACATGATAATTATCTAAAAAGAATTTAGCCATTTGTTGATTTAAACAAAAACAAGGATTACACATAACATTTTGACGTCTTAAATGAGGACGAGTTTTTACTAAATGTTTATGAGGATGATACGCACCACCCATACCTATAAGAAGTGGAGCACTCCAATTAATATTATGAGCTCTTAAATTATTTTTTTGAAAAGAGCCTAAAATGACTTGTTTATGTTGAGGGGTAAAAACAATATCGTCTTCACAAATAAGGACAAATTTATAATTTTTTTCAACAATATCTGACCATATACGAACAAAAGAGTGCCAATTTGCAATTTGAAAATCGGTTAAAAAGTTATTTTCGCAAGCACATCTTAATTTTAAACAACGAAAACAATGAGGAAATTTATAGACTTTATCAGATTTTTTGAATTCATCAACTTCATTAGAAGCAAAATGAGAAGCATCAAAAAATTCATAATCAATAATACCGACTTTAGCAAATTCTTTTCTTATATGTTGGCGACGGTCTTCACATTCTTTAAGACTTAAAACATAAATTTTATCAAAAAGTTTATTCCAAAACATTTTATAAAAATTCTTAATATTCTAAGATTTTTTTATATTGATTTTTAGAAAAATAGACGAAAACAAATAAAAAACTTAAAAATAAAAATAAAAATAAAAATTATTTTATAATATAAAAGTAGAATATGGATATTAAAATTTTAGATGATGGGAATGTAATGTCAATGATTAAAGAAAAAAAAATTAAACAAGCTCGTGAAAGTACATATCGTTATGGACAATTTGAAATTAAAAATAAAGAAGTTATTGAATCAGAATTTGATATATATGATAAAATTTTTAGAAATAATAATCAATTAATATCACCTTTAGATAATCCTTTTATAGAACATTTTTTATTTGACCCATATATTCAAGAAGGAAATGGTTATTTTTCAATAAAGGTTGCTAAAAATTTTGTAAATTTAATAAATGAGTATTTAATAAAAATAAAAGGTAAATCTAATGAATTAAAAATAGATGAAATTAAAAATTTACAATATTTGTTGGAGAATTCAATAAATTTAAATTTGTTTACAAAAGTGACTAGTAATAGTTTTTATGGAACTTCTTATAATATGTCATCAAAAATTAATCATTTAATTCATGAATTGGATGTTAAAAAAGATTTATTAATTTTAGCAGGATGGGTAAAAAATAAGGGTGGACATGCAATAACAATAAGATTAATAAAAAATGAAAGTAATAATTACGATATTTATATATTTAATTCAGGAGAAGGTATGGAAAATCATAATATAGGTGGTAAAAAATATATTGGAATAAAAATAAAAGATGGAAACAAAGAACAAATTTTAAAATTATTAGATTTAATTAGATTTTGCATATGTATAAAAAAATATGATTATTTAGAAAATTTAAGATTTTTAGATACCCATAATGGATTAAAATTAAAAGATCAACAAATTGAATTTAACAGAGTAAAACTTGAAGAATTTAGAAAAATACATCAAGAAGAATTAAGAGATGATTATAATGAAATAGGAAGAAAATTTAGAGAAGTTGTTAATTTTTTAAAATATTTTCCAAATTTTTATATAACAGATGAATATGATGAAAATTTTTCAGATTATTTTTATAAAAACTTAAAAAATATATTTAGAGATAATGAGTTTAAAGGTATATTTGAAGATAATCTTCAATTATCAGGTTCTTGTTCTTTTTATGGTTTATTTTATTTTATAAAATTTTATTTATTAGAAAAAACAAACTCTGATTTTTTTAATAAATTTTATGGTTATATGAAAAAATATACAATCATGTATTTAATTCAGTTTTTGATAAATATTAATAAAAAATTTAATGAATCAAATAATAATTTATTAAAAAATAATTCAAAATTATATTTGTTTACAAATATGTTTTATATTTTATTAAAAGATAATAATTTATCAGATGAAATCAGAGAACTAATTATTAAAAATTTAAATAGTATTTATTCTTATAATAATTATGAGGCTATAAATTATGAATATGCTGGAAGTGGTATAGATAATTCAAGTTATTTTTTACATTTATTTAGAGAATATGGTGAAGTTATTAAAAAATTTACAAATTTTAAAAATAAAAATTATGAACAATTAGACAAAAATATTGATTATTTTGAAATTGATGGTAAAATAATACATATATATTATTTATCAGATATTTTTTTTTTAACAAGATTAACTCAAGGACCTTTTCAAAATGAAGATAATTATATTTACACAATAGATGAGATGAATTTAAAAATATTAGCAAAATGTTATTTGTTTGATATTTTTAAACATATATTTTCAATAAATAATGATTATATGATCAAAATAAATAATGTATTATTTAATAATTGTGATAATATTACATATTTAAATAATTATTCAAACATTATCTATTTCTTAGAGTATAGAAATTACTTAGATAGAAATAATGGCAAAGATTCTATATTCAGTTATGCATTAATTTATTTTTTATTAAATGCTATTAATAAGAAAGATGTAAATAACCGAAGATTACAAATTACATATAAAAATAGACAAACAGATATTGTATTAGATTATTTAGTAAAAGAATATGATATACCAGATATAAATTTAGAATATATTATATTAACATTATTATTAAATGAGAAAGAAAATAAAAATTTTATACTATTTTTATATGGAATAAATTCAGAAGATATTGTAAATACTTTATTAAAAAATAAAAGTCTATTAAAAAAAAATATTGATTCTACTATTCATGAAATAAAATTGGGTATGAATTTATATAATTTAATATATAGTTTACAATATGAAAATTTATTAAGATTATTAGAAAACCAAGAAAAATTTAAAAGATATGGTTGTGTAAATTTCAGATATAGATATCCTAATAAAGAAGATGATAATCAATATTTTGGTAAAAAAAAATTATTAGCATATTGTTCTGATGGTTATAGAAACACAAATGATAAATCTTTTATTGAAGTAGTGGAATTAATAAAACAAAATAAATTAAGTGAATTAAAAAAAAGAAATTATTATAATGATATATTATTAAATAAACCTTTTAAATTAAGTATTATAAATATAATATATAAAATTTATTTTAATGACATTTTATTTACAAACAAAGCAGGAGTAGGACTTTTAAATAATTTTGCTAATAATTATACTGAAAATTTAATACCATCATATATTAGTAATGGAAAATATAATGATGTATATTATTATTATGAATATATAAAGTTTCTTGATAAAAATATTTTAATAGATCAAATAGTTGAAAATTGGAATAATCTAAGTTATGAAATTATTTTGATATTAATAATTTATGATTATTATAGTCCTGATGAGAAAATATTTGAAAACGAAAAATTAAAAGAACTGATGAAAAACACATCATTATATAATTTTTTAAATAATAATTACTATGAAAAATTTTTATTTCATTTTTTAGACAAAGATGATAAAAATGAAAATAAGATTTTTTATATTAAAAGATTAAATTATAAAAATCTAGAATCAATATTTTTATGTCAAATGAATAAAAATAATACATATGAAAAATTATATGAAAGTTATTTAAATTATTTAAAGATTGCAAATATTAAAAATGATGAAAGAAATATATTTTTAGATTATTTTATAAAAGAAAATCTTAATGATTATGTTAAAATTAATAGTTTTTTTAATTTATCTATATTTGATTATTCACGTTTTAGTGAAATACATTTTAATAAATTATATATTGACAAAAATAAAAAAACAGAAGAAAATCAAAAATTAATATATTTAAATTTTAATAATAATAATTTTTATAGATTTAATTTTATTTTAAGTAAAAGACCTGATAATAAATATAATATTGAATATAATTTTGATAATAATATTTTTAAATTATGTGATAATAGTGATTATTTTAATATTGGAAATTCTAGGATATATGAAAAATTAATTAACAATTTTAATAATTATCCAAATTTTTATCTTATATTTAAAAATAAAGAACCAACAAATAATACTTATCTTATATTTTTATTAAATTTTGATAATTATCTTTTTTTAATTAATGACACTGATAAAGATATTTATTTAATAGACATTAAAAATAATCAAAAATATAAAATTATATTAAAAAAAGAAGAATTGGAAAATAATATATTATTTAACATGTATTATGGTGGAGTTAAAAATATATTTTTATTAAAAAATATTGAAAATAATAATTATAATTTATTAACATTAATATCAACAAAATATATAAAAAAATATGTAGAAGATGGTTTTACTAAAAATTTTCTTTATTGTAACAATGGTCCTACAAATAATTTTTCTTCAAATCTTCAACAAATAAATAAATATTTAATATATCAAAGTTATGAATTAATATTACTACCACTTGATAATTTATTAAATGTAAAAACAAATAATTTAAAAAATATATCATGTTTAATGTTATCATTAGGAATTGGTAAACAATATTTATGTTTATATAATTTATTTAATTTATTTAAAAATAGTTTATTAAATTATGAAAATAAAAATGAATTTATTGAATTAAATAAGATATTTATTTTTAACAATTTATATGATACTCCTTTATGGTCATATTTTATAAATAATAATAGTAGAGAATATTATTTACAAAAAAATCCATTAATTTTATTAAATAAAGAAGATATAAAAAAAGATGAAAAAGATAAATGGGTTGATACTATAAATAAATTGGTACAAAATTTTTTTGAAGATTTTAAAAAAATAGATAAATCCTCATCAAAAAAAATAAAACTTTTAAAAGAGGTAAATAATGAATTAAAGGAATTTTATAATTCATTATGTTTTTATTGTAAAAAAAACAAAATAGTTAAATTTATTAATAACAAAATTAATACAAATAATATAGATTTTAAACAATTTGTAAATTTAAAAAGAAATAAAAAAGAACATGATGAATTTAATAATTTTTATACAGAAATTTTTGTTGAAAATCAAATAAATTTAGTTAATGATATATATAAATATAAACCAATTATTCATAAAAATAATATAATTGGAAATAAGTATTATATTGGATATTTATATAATTATGAAAATTTATTAATAAAAAATAGAAAATTATTGTATAATTTAATGTATTTAAGAAATGTATTAAATATTTTAGATGAGTTATATAATACAATATATATGATCAATGAAAATACTGGAAAAGAGGTTCGAACTAATTATGAAAATTGTTTAATGTTAGGTGAATTATATAAAAGTATTGATTTGAATGTTATTAATTCTTATAATTCGGTATTGGAGGTGAAAAAAGAGAAAGAAATATATGAAATTATATTTGAAATTGAATCTGGATATTATATTCGTAAACAACAATCTGATTTTTTAAATAATATTTATAAAAATATATCTAAAAATAAATATGAAATAGCATATCAATTACTTATGGGTATGGGAAAAACAACTACTATAACACCTTTAATTATTTTGAAAGAATATTATAAAAATTTATTATTAGAAAATAATGAAAAAGGAAATAATAAATTTATGATAATTTTACCAAATCATTTAGTAAATTCTTCATATGATATATTATTATCTTATTCAAAATATTTAAATAAAAGTATGAATATTTTAAAAATAAATAATAATGAAATAAATTTAAATAATAATGATTCAATATATATTTTAAGTGATACACAGATTAAAATAAATTTACTTGATAAAATTATTACTAATTTAAATACTAATAATAATTTAAATACATCAATTAATTCATTAATAGGTGATGATAATTTAGTTATTATGGATGAAATTGATTCTATGATAGATCCATTAAAGAGTAATTTAAATATATCAAGTAATGTGAAACGTATTCATAAATATCAATATATCATATTTGATATATTATTTAATATGTTTGTAAAAAGAGAATTAAAAATGAATAATGGAATAAATGAATTAGTTGAAAAAATAAAAAATGTATATCGAAACAGAATTGAATCTATATCAAATAATAATTTAGTTAATACGGAATATTGGAAAAAAAATTTAAAAAAAAAAATTAATGAAATAAAAGAAACTTTATTAAAATGGAATTTAAACCAACAATACGGTTTTATTAATATTGAAGAAGTAGACTTAAATTTATTAGAAAAAGATATAAATTATTTTACATGTATTCCATTTGAAAAAATAAATCAACCAAATAAAGGTTCTAAATTTTCTGATTTTGAATTATATATGAGTGTAACAATATTGGGTTATTTAAAAACATGGGAAAAAGAAATTATTCGTTCATTAGATTTACATTTTTTCATAATCCATATATATAAATTTTTATTTAGATTTAAAGGTATACCATATGATATAATAATTAGTAAATTCTTTCCTGTATTTTATCACATATTTAATCAAGAAATTCAAAATATTATAAATAAATATGATTTTAGTGAAGACTTTTTAATGAATAAAGAATTTATTGAGTTTTTAATAAATAATTTTAAAGACAAAATAAATGAAAACAGATATTATTTATTAAAAGAATATTTGGAAAATGTTATTATACCTAATTTTTTTAAAATTGATAATGAACATTGGAATACATCCTTTATTGACATATTAGGATTGTTTAAAAAGAAAATAATGTTTTCCGGTACTCCTTATTTTAATATTCCATTAAAAGCAACTGAAAAAATGTTTAATTATAAAGTACCTTTTAATAAATTTAATTTAAGAAGTAATTTTACAGGTGGCTCAAATTTAAATCATAATGGTATGAATCGAGAAAGAAATTTGTTATCTGAAAATCAAGCTGCTATAAAAATACAAAAAATTCAAAGAGGTATTCGAAATAGAAAATTAAAAGAGCAAAAATTAAAAGAAAGAGCAAATGCAGCAGCAACCAAGATTCAAAAAATTCAAAGAGGTATTAGAAATAGAAAATTATTTGAAAAAAAGAAAATAAATAAAGAATTAATAAATAGAAATTTTGAAAATGCAAGACATAAAGGAATAATTTTTGAAAATATTCATAAGAATATAATTAATAAAGGTATTCAAAAAGAGGAACATAGACAAAGTTTAGTTAATAAAGTATATATTGAAAAACAAAAAAGAGAATTAAATAATAACAATAATTCAAATTATGATTTAAATAATTATGATTCAAAAGAGTATCAAGTTAGACATATAAAATCAAATTTAAATGAAATTGAATTAAATGAAAATAATCAGAAAAATATAAATAATTATCAGTCTTCAAAACAAAAAACAAATAAAAATGTTAATTTAAATGAAAATTTAAATATGAATCAATATTTTGAAAAAGAAATGAATTTGAATATGCAATTAATTTCACATGATAATTATGTTAAAATGTTAATAAATAAAATTATTATTGATAAATATTCTGAAGGTGCAATAAAATCATCATTTTTAGGATTATTATCTATTAAAAAACCTAAAATAAAAACAAGTAATAAAAAAATAAATTCAGAAAAAAATTATTATAATTTTGTTTTTAATAATAATTCTAATTCAAACTATGAATATCATGAAAAAATTGCAAAAAAAAATGAGTATGAATTTTTAAATTATTTATTTAATGTATCTAATATAAAAAATAAAAATTTACCTATTAATATTAATAAATTAACAAAAAAATATGGTAGATATGGTCCATTATTAAAATTAAATGAAAATAATAATAATAATAATAATAATAATATTAATAATAACAACAACAATAATATAAATAATATATTTACAAAAGGTAATCTATATAAATATCAATCATTAATTGATGTTGGTGGAATAATATTAGATTTACCTAAATCTACAATGATTAATATGTTATTTGATTATTTTGGAGGTAAAAGAAAAATATTATATGTTAATGAGTTTAATGTAAAAATGGTAAAAATAGATAAAAATACAGAAATACCTTATAATAATGAAGTTTATCCAACTGATGAATTATTTATTTATTATGATCAAAAGAACACTATTGGAGTTGATTTTAAACAACCTATTTTTATGCATGGATTAGTGACTATATCTTTAGATGATAAAATAACTGATGTTGCACAAGGTATATTTAGATTAAGGAAGATGAATATTACTCATACAATAGATTTTTATTTAAATCATGATGATTATAAAAAATTGATAAAAAATAAAAAAGATACTAAAACCACAAAATTATTAATATTATATAATTTATTAAAAGAAAATGGTAAAAAATATATGCAAAACAATTTAAGTTTAATGCAAATACAAATATTAAAATTCTTATATAGAAGGGTCACAAATAATTTATCATCTTTTAATGAAAAAATTGATTATATAATAGAATTATCAGAAGATGAACAATTTGAAATAATAAGATTTATTAATAAATTTAGAAAAGACTTAGGAATTTTAACAAATATTAATATAAAACTAGATGAATTAAATTATTTAAATTCAACAACTTTTGAAATGAATCAAGAAAAAGAAAAAGAAAAAGAAAAAGAAAAAGAAAAAGAAAAAGAAAAAATGAAATTAAGAGAAATTACAACAAATAGAACCTTACCTGAAAGAACTGTTAAATTTAAGGTATTTAAAAAAATAACTTTTGATAATTTTTTGAAAGGTAATTTATCAATACAACAATTAATATCAATAGGTAATATTAGAAATAATAATATTGGATATCATACAGTAAATATTCATTTTATTTATGATGTAAACCTAAGTAATGAAATTGTAAATTTAATAAATGAAAATAAATTATCTTCAGCTAAAATGTTTTATTTAAATTATAATAATTTTGAAAAAAATATTTTAATTGGACCATATGAATTTTTTAATTTTGCATATAGATATTACTTGTTTTCTAATTTATATATAGAATTAAAACAAAAATTAAATAATAACCATAATCTATATCGTAATATTAGCAACAAAGAAAGTTGGTTATTGGAATTATTTGAATTTAAAAGTGTAGAAGAACTACAAGATAATTTTGATAAGTTTAAAATCTATGATAGTCTAGGAGAATGTAGTTTTAGTACAAATAATTATTATAATCTATTTGGAGTAGATGGAAATATTAATAATAATATTGATGATGATAATCAAAAATTTTTTATTGAATTATTATATTTATTTATATTTTTTAGAACATATAAAAGTTTAAATAAATTATATATATTATTAACAGATATTCATATAACCAAGAGAAAATATGTTATTGATTTATTTATAAAAATGAAAGAAATTTATAATAAAAACCATGATAATATAGATTTTACAAATAATCCTCCAAGAAGATATAATTTTGATGATAATAATGATATTTTAAGTATATTTAAATTTGATACATTTAATGAAAATATAAAAAATACTTTATTAAAGATTATAAAAGAAGGTTAAACATATATAAATAAAAAATCTAAAAAAAAAATTTTTAAAAATATTTATTATTGTTAAAATATAATAAATAAAAATATAAGATAAAAAGTAGAAGATGGATATTGAAATACAAGAAGATGGAAATGTTATGAATGAAAAAAATTTTCAAATTTTTGACAATATATTTCGCAATGAAAATCAAATAGTTTCACCACTAGAAAACCCTTTTATACAACATATGTTATTTGATCCTTATATGGAAGAAGAAAGAGGAAATGTTCCAAGTTTAGTAGCTGATAATTTTTTAAAATTAACAAAATTTTTTATTGAAAATTATGATAATAAAGGTTTATTTGATTCAAAAGAAAAAACAAAAATTCAAAATCTAGAATATCTTATTAACAATTCACTTATGTTTTATAAAGATTCGAATGCTTATGAAAAAATGTCTTATATTGCAAATTATTTTTTTGATGAAAAAAAAAAAAAAGATTTAATAATTTTTGGAGGATGGAGTACAAAAAATGGAGGACATGCTGTTGTTATACGCATTGTTTGTAATAGTTTAGAAAATGATGAATATGATATTTATATATTTAATTCGGGTCAAGGTGTGAACTTTCAAAAAATAGATGAAAAAATAAATATAGGAATTAAAATAAAAAAATCAAATTTTTTACAATTAATTAAATTATGTAATCTTATAAAATTTTGTAAGTATGAACCTTATGAAAAATTTTATTATTTGGAAAATGTTAAAAAATTATTTGATGAAAAATCAATTAAACTTCAAAATTTAGAAGTAGAAAAAAATAATACAAAAATTAATTTATTAAAAGAATTATCACGTAAAGCATCATTACCAGGTAATAATGGTAAAATACCTTATGTTATTAAAATAAAAGAAAATAGTAAAGAATATAAAGAATTAGAATTAACCAAAGAATTACTTGTATTAGGTAGTGATAATAAAGATTATGATAAAATATTTAATAATTTAAATAAATTTAGTCATCAGATAACAGATGATTATAATGAGTCATATGATAGATATTTTTATAATTCATTATTTGAAATCTATAAAACAAATAAAAAAGTTGCAATATTTAATGATGTTTTACAATTATCTGGTTCATGTTCTTATTTTTCGTTATTCTATTTTATAAAATACTATTTTTTAGTAAATATAAATACAAAAGTTTATAATGATTTTTATTATTTTTTAAAAAAAAATACCATAAATTATTTAATACAGTTTTTAATAAAATTAAATAAAGAATTGACTTTAAATAATATAAATATATTAAATACAAAAAATCAATTATATTTATTTACAAATATGTTTTATTTATTGGTCAAAGATAATGAAATAAAAGATGAATACAAAAATATTATTATGAATAAATTAAATAGTATATATTCTTTAAAATTATCAAATATTATTACAAATAAAAGATTATTTTCTTATTATTCAGATAGTATTATTAATAAATCTAATGATTTAAATATAAAATATAAACGATTTTTTAGTCATTATAATATAATGAAAAATAAATATTTAGGTTTTTTAAATGATACAAATAATTTAATGAATAAAACAAATTATCAGATAGATAGTTTAATTGTAAAAAATAATATGATAAAAGATTTTTATTATTATGAAAATGAAAAAATATATCTTATTAATTTAGACGAATTATTTTATAATCCATTTTTCGAAACATATAATGAATCTTCTTATGTACCACAAAATTTTGAAAAAGAAAATATAAATATTTTTTATAAATGTTATTTATTTGAAATGTTTGAAATATTAATTAAAATGATAAAAAATAATAAAAAATATTTATTAATAACTGATAATGGGTTAAACAATGAAAATTTAACAATAGAAAATTATTATAAAACATCTTCATTTGTATATAATAATTATATTACAAAAACTAATAATTTAAAGAAGATGTTTTATCCAATATATTTATATATATTGTTAAAAGCAGAAAATAAAAAAAAGATTGAAAAAAATAAAGAAATTTATATGGATATTCCACCTGATATATATAAATACATTATTTGTAAAATATTTTTAAGAAATATAATGAATAATAACAATATGGGAAATTATTTAACTTTTTTAATATATGATATAAGTATAAAAGATTATATAGAATTATTGTTAAAAAATGAAAATTTTTTATCTATTAAAAATTTTAATATTTTTTCATATTTATTTTATGACTCAGATAATATAAATAATAGTTTTTTTCATTGGAGTGAAGATATTAATAAATTTTTAGATGAAGAAAATAAATATCATAAAAATTATAAAAATCTAAAAAATGAAAATAAAAATACTCAAGAATATATAAGTTTTATGGTTAATTATGAAATGTACACAGCTTCAAAAAATAATTTATTAAAATTTATATCAGAATTAAGTTGTTCTAAAAATTTAAATGAAATTTGTTCATTTGGAGATATTTTAGAATTTACAAAACAAAATATTTTAAATAAAACTCAAGATTTAATATGTTTTACAAATAAAGTTGGAGATATAGATGATAAATTTTATAAATTTAATCAATCATTTTTAATTAATACAATAAATAATATTTTAAATATATTTTATAAAGAAGAATTAACTGTTAAAATTTATCATAATAATAATATTAATAATAATCAAGAAAATAATTTATTATTTGGATATTTACAAAAATTTAGTTATAATAATTCTTATACACCATTAGTTCCTATTAATGATGGTAATGAAAATATTAAATTTTATTTTTCTGTTATTAATAATATTGAAAAAGATAAATTAATAACAGAATGTAGAAAATATTGGGATATTAATAAATATAATTCATTATTTTTATTAATATTATATAATATTATTAATAATGATAAAGATATATTTGAAGATGAATTATTAAAAACTTTATTTGAAAATACTTCTTTAAATAATTTTTTGGAAAATAAATATTTTGCTGGAAAAAGTTTATTTGATTTTGAAATATCAAAAAACAAAATAAATTTTCACGTTTTTAATATGAGTAATTTACAAACAATATTTTTATGTTTAAAAAATAAAAATAATTTATATGAAAAACTTAATAATAGTTTTAATGAATATATAAAAACAGAAAACTTTACTAATGAAGAACAAGTAAATTTAGATAAAATAATAAAATTTACAGCATCATATAATAATATAGATGAAGAATCATATAAAAATATTTTTACAGATAATAAAGTTTTTAATAAAGTTAAAAAATATATGTTTGTAAAAAAATTAAATAGTGAAACAGAATTATTGTATATAAATCTTTATAATGATATAATAGTAAAACAAAATTTTACATTATTAAAAGAACAAAATAAAAATAATATTTATTATCAACATAAAAATATAAATAAAAATGAATATATTTTAGTAAAAAATCCGGAAAAAAATATATTATTAGATATCTTTTATTATAATGCATTTGATTTTGTTGTTTTTAAAAATAATAATGATAATAATCAATTTTTATTTGTTTTATTAAATTTTCCAGAATATCTAATTTATTATGATAAAAATAATGAAAATTATTATTTATCAGATTTAATAAATAATAGTAAATATGAATTATTTTTTAAAAAAGAGAGTCTAATGAATAATAAATTATTAAATTTTTATTATGGAGGCGTTGATAATATTATAATAATGCAAAATATAAAAAGTTTAGAATATAAATTATTTTTAATAATTTCTCCTAATTTTTTAATAAATAAAATATTTATAAGTTATAATTATAATAATATTAAACCATCCCCATTTTTATATGGTATAAAAATGGAAAATAGTTTTAGATTAAAAAAACATGATATTATACTTAATTATAAAGTAAATAATATTTTAATAAGTAATCTAGATCAAAATTTAATAACTTTAAAATCAAAAAATATTTATGAAATCTCAATTTATATGTTAATACTTGGATTAAATAATCAATATATACCATTATATAATATATATAAAATATATAAAAACCTCATAACAAATAAAAATTCAAATTTAAATTTTAAAGAAAATTTTATAATAAATTTAAATAAAGAATTTATTGAAAATAAATTATATAATATTCCTTTAAATGGTTATTTTAATAATGATGAAGAAAGAGATTTTTATTTAACAGAAAATGAAATAATACCATTAAAAAAAATAGATATTAAAAAAGATGAAAATGATAATTTAGTATATTGTTTAAATAACATGGTTGTTAATTTTTTTGAAAAATTTAAAAAAATAGATAAATCTTCAATAACAAAAGTTGAGCATTTAAGTCGTTTAAATAATGAACTTTCAGATTTTTATAAAGAAATTTGTTTATATTGTAAAAAAAGTAAATTAGAAAGTAAAATAACTAAAAATTTAAATTATAAAAATAATATTTTAATGAGTTTTCTAGATTTGAAAGATTTTAATTTACAGGAAATAATAGATTTATTCAATAATTTTTATTTAGAATATCAAAATAATTGTTTAAATAATATTTATACACATTATAAAAAGAAAATAAATAATACTATTTATGGGTCAATATCAGAAATAGGTAATTTATATAATGTAAGTAACATATTATTAAAAAATAGAAAAATATTATATAATTTACTGTATATAAATAATTTATTTAGAATAACAAATGAAATATATAACACATTATTTATTTTAAATAAAAACACAAATGAATTAAAAAGAACATATAATGAAAATTGTTTAATGTTAAGTGAATTATATAAAAGTATTGATTTAAATATTATTAAATCATTTAATTCATTATTAGAGGAGAAAAAAGAAAAAGAAATTTATGAAATATTATTTGAATTAGAATCTGGTTTTTATATTAGAAAACAGCAATCAGAATTTTTAAATTTAATATATAAAAATATGGAAGAAAATAATTATGAAATAGCATATCAATTGTTAATGGGTATGGGTAAAACAACAACAATTACACCTTTAATAGTAATGAAAGAATATTTTGAAGCTAATAAAAGAGAATTTACTGTTTTACTACCAAGTCATTTAGTAAATACTTCTTATGATATATTTATACCATTTTCAAAATATTATGATAAAAATTTTCAAATTAAAAAAGTTTTAGAAAGAAATGAATTATTAATTAAAGATAATATATTATATGTAATAAGTGATACACAAATAAAGATAAATTTATTAACAATAATAATGAAACTATCGAGTAATGAGCGTTATAATTTGAATTATTTGATTAGTCAATTTTTAAATAATAAACAATTAATAATTATGGATGAAATAGATTCAATGGTAGATTCATTAAAAAGTAATTTAAACATATCAAATAATAATAAAAAAGATCATGATTTTGAAAATTTAATATTTTCAATATTATTTGATTTATTGGTAAAGAATGATAAAAAAGAACAATATGATATTGATGAAATATTGGAAGTTTTTAATATTGATTATTTAAATAAAATAAAAAATAATAAAAAAAATAATATTAAAAGTGAATATTGGTTAGATAAATTTAAAAATAAAATAAAAGAGATCATGGAAATTATAAATAAATGGAGTATAAATAAAGAATATGGATTTGTGGATATAAATGAGGTAAATTTTGAAAATTTAGATGAAGATATTAATTATTTTACATGTATTCCATTTGAAAAAATTAATAAACCAAATAAAGGTTCTAAGTTTTCTGATTTTGAGTTATATTTATCTACAACAATAAATGGTTATTTGAAAGTATGGGAAAAGGAAAAAATAAGATTATTAGATTTACATTTGATGATTTTATCTATATACGATTCTTGTATAAAATTTAAAGGTTTAAATTTTAAAATAATTCTTGAAAAATTTTATAGTGGGTTTAATAAAGTATTTGGAGATAAATTTGATAGTATTATATCAAAATATAATGAAACACGTAATTTTAAAGAACAAAAAGTATTTTTAGAATACTTGGTTTTAAATAATCAATATAAATTAGAAGAACACAGATATGAATTATTGAGAGAATATTTAAAAAAAATAATTATTGAAAAATTCTTTAAAATTGATAAAGATCATTATAATATTTCATTTATTGATATATTGGGTTTAACAAGAAATAAAATTATGTTTTCAGGAACACCTTATTTTAATATACCTTTAATTGCAACAAATAAAATGTTTGAAAATAATATACCTTTTAATAAATTTACTATAAATACAACATCAAATCATTTATTAGGTGGTAATAAAAATAATAATGCTGCTATTAAAATACAAAAAGTTATAAGAGGTAGAAAAGAAAGAAAAAATGTTGAAGAATTTAAAATGAAAAGACCTAATATGTTAATGGAAGAAAAGAAAAGAATAAAAATAAATGAAAATATAAATTCATTATATAATATGAATAATTATTGTTTAGATGAGTTTGATGTTAGAAAAAATCCAAAATATTTAACAAAAAAATTAGAAAAAAATAATATTAATGAAATTTTAAAATACCAAGAAACTTTAAGAAATAGAAGATTGAGTATCAATAATATTAATGAAAATTCAAGTAATATATCATTACCTACAATTTTTGATAAAACAAATAATTATGTTTTTAGACTAATAAATAATATAGTAAAAGATAAATTTTCTGAAGGTGCTATAAAAACATCATTTTTGGGTTTATTATCTGAAAATAAACCTGATATTAAAACTTCTAATTTAAAATTACCATCACTTAATATTTATGAATACAAATTAAATATTAATAATAGAAATAAAAAAATAATTTTTGAAGAAAAATTATCAAAAATCAATGAGTTTAGATTATTAAATTATCTTTTTAATGAACAAAATATTCGTAATTACCAGTCTTTAATTGATGTTGGTGGTATTATTTTAGAAACACCTAAATCTAAAATAATAGATATGATTTATAATATATTTAATGGTAAAAGAAAAGTTTTATATGTTAATGAAGAAAATGTAAGAATGATACGTTTTAATGATAAAGATATTATATATCAAAATGAAGTATATCCACAAGATGAAATATTTATATATTATGATCAAAAGAATACAATTGGTGTTGATTTTAAACAACCAATTTTTATGCATGGATTAGTTACTGTATTATTAAAAGATAAAATAACGGATGTTGCACAGGGTATATTTAGATTAAGAAAAATGAATATAACACATACAATTGATTTTTATTTAAATAAAGACGAATATGAAAAATTAACATTAGATTTTAAAAATACAATTGAAAATGCAGAACTAAAAAAAATGAAACTATTAACTAAATTATATAAAACATTGAAAAAAAATGGTACAATATATATGAATAATTCATTAAGTTTAATGCAAATTCAAATATTAAAATATTTATATAGACGAAAAAATGATAATTTGATATCTTTTAAAGAAGATATAGATTATTGGTTAGAATTATTTGAAGGAGATTTACTTGAAATACAAAAATTAATTAGTAAATTTAAAACTAATTTTAAAATAAATAATAATATAAATATTGATTATGATGAAAAAGAGTTATTACATAATGTTTCTTTTGAGATGGAAACTGAGAAGGAGAAAGAAAAAGAAAAAGAAAAGGAAAGAGAAACTGAAAAAGAAAAGTTAAAAGACAATTTTAAAAATAATAAGTTAAATATTAGAACAAATTATAATTATAATATTTTTTATTTTATAACAACTCAACAATTTTTAAATGGATATATTTCGTATGGTAAATTAAAACAGATGATAATAAATAATCATAAACAATATAATGATATATATCAATTTGAAAATGTTTCAATGAAAAGTATGAATAGTAATTTTTTAACTTTTAGTTTATTGGATCAAAATATTTATCCTAGTAATGAAATAATTATTAATATAAATAATAAAAAATTAAATAATTCAAATATATATTATCTTTTATATAATAAAACTGAACATTTTATAATTGGTCAATATGAATTTTACAATTTTATGTATCGATATTATTTATTTTCAAAATTATATAAAAATATAAAAAATAAATCATCAACAAATATTAGTTTGAATAACTCACAAATAATTAAATTATATAATAATTTACCTTATAGTAAACTAAAAGAATTTTTTGATAAATTTGAAATATTTGATAGTATCGGAAATTGTATAAAAGGAAATGGAAATAATATATTTGATGAAAACGATAATATAACATCTGATTTTGTTCAAAATAAATTATTTTATCAATTATTCTACATAATTATATTTTATAAAAAATTTAATGATTTAAATAAATTATATAATATTTTATTAGAAATACCATCTGAACATAAACAAAGTATTATAAATATGATAATTCATTTTTATCAAAATTTGTATGGTTACCAAAACTTTAACTTTAATATAGATAATATTGAAAATTTTAATTTTTTAACAAACAATGAAACAGATAAATTATTAAATTTTTTTAAGTTAGGAGAATATACAAAAAATAATATTAATAAACAAAATTTATTAGTTAAATTTATAAAAACAGGTATTATTGAAGAAGAAAACATATTAAATATAAGTCAAAATATAAAAAAAGAAAAGATAAATAAAATAATAGAAAAAATAAATATATATAAATCAAAATATATAAAACTAAAAGATAGTCCTATAAAAGAAAAATTAAGTTCTAAAATATTAAAATTGAAACAAAAACTTAAAATTATTGATCCTTCTTATCAAATAAATAATTTAAATTTAAATCCAAAAATAAAAACAACAAAAAATAAAAAAACATTATTACAAAAATTTTCAAATAGATTAAAATTTAATAGAAGATAATTTAAAATAAATTTAAAAAAATCGAAATCTAAATTTTTTATAAGCAATCTTTTTTTAAAAAAATCGAAATGAAAATACCAAGAAATTTTTGTTATTATTTAATTTATTTTTAATTTAAATAAATTATTGTTAAAATAAAATATTGATTTAATATAGTATCAGTATATCATGGTTTTTAATACCTCCAAAGTGCAATCATTTGATGAATTATTAAATCAAATTGAAAATGAATCCATAAATAATTTTTTTGATGATTATGAAGAAGAAGCTTCACCTTCTCCTGTAAAAGATATTGATGAACATATTATTCTCCGTGAATATATTAGAAAAGGTGATAATTTTGAAGCCAATGAAAAATTTTATAAATTAGATATGGAAACAAAAGATTTAATAAACTTAAATGATTGTGATGATACCCTTCATTTTTCTGATGAAAGCAATTCTTATTATTATATTGAATCATGTTTTGATTTAGATTTTAAATTTGAAAATAAAAAATTTGTAGATATTTATATATTTAAAGATATGTTTTTAGATTCTGATGAATATAAAATATCTAAACAAGACCTTATAATTCGTTTATCTTTAAATAATATTGAATTAGAACCTAAATTTATTAAAGACCTTTATTTAGATATTTATTATAAAATTCATATTAAAGATTCACCTTTAAATTATAATCAATCTATGTCTAAAAAATATTTATTCCCTGTTAATATGCATATTTTACCTACTCCTCAACAACTTATTTTAGAAAACTAATTTTTTATAATTTAATATTTAATATTTAATATTTTTTTATTTTTTTTATTTTTTATTTACAATAAATCTTTGTAAAAATTAATAAATAATTATTTTTCAGGAAATCATAATTTTTTTCTGGCAAAATATTTACATAAATTATTACTTTTTTAATAAATCGTGTAATTTTTATGCCAATAAAGAGAAAGTCAAAATTATGAAAAAAATATATTAATTATTAATAAGAAAGACCTTAATATGAATGGGAATAAAATAAATCAAAATAATTATTCAATGAATTTTAAACATTCTTTATCTTCTGCACCAATATCGTTAAAAGATATTGAAAATTTAGATATAGATGATGATGAATATGAAGATGAAAATAACGATGAAGAAACTCAATCAATTAAATCATATAGAACAAATATGTCGGAAATAACAAATTCAACATTATTATATAATCAACAAAATCATCAATATAGAAATCAACAAATAAATCAAGTTCAACAATTTAATCAATTTAATCAATTTAATCAATTAAACAATCAAAATCAATATCAAAATTATAATCAATATCAACAAAATCAACAAAATCAACAAAATCAAATAAATAATAAACAAAATATTCTAAATCAAAATGAAAACCAGAATAATCAATTAGTACCAAGAAAAACAAATAATTTTAGATTTATAGATCAAACACAAATTGATTTATATGAAAAACAAAATCAAAAAAATGAAAATAATTATGAAGAAGATGATGATGAATTAAGAGAAGTATTAGATGAATCAAATCCTGAATTTGTTCAATTCAAAAATAATGTTAGAGAATGGTTAAAATTAGATGATGATATTAAAACTTTACAAAGAGCTGTTGCAGAAAGAAGAAAGAAAAAGAATGAATTAACACCTAATGTTTTAGAATTTATGGGAAAATATGAAATTGAGGATTTAAACACTCATGAAGGTAAAGTAGCATATGCAAAATCTATGGTGACTAAACCAATGAATAAAGATTATTTGAAAACTCGTCTTACTGAATATTTAAGATCAATGGATAAAGCAGAAAAGTGTACAAAATTCTTAATGGAAAATAGAATAAAAGAAGAAAGAGTTAGATTAAAACGTGTTAATCCTCGTAAAAAACAAAATTAAATTTATTTTTTATTATTTTTTGATTTAATTTATAAAATTATAAATTAAAAATGTTTAAAAATTAAATATGTTTTTATATTATTAATTAAGTTAAAGATAAGCGTTAAGAACTATAAGTGATTTATAATAAAATTAGACTATTCGTTGTTTTCATTATTTTCTTGGTGTTTCTAATTCAAAATTTCCGGGTGAACTACTTTCTGTTTTTTGTGTTTGTTTGCTTGGATTTAAAAAATTTGTAAATCTTCTACCAATTAATCGATGAATAATTCCAGGTTGATATGTTTCAGGTATTGGATAACTTATTAAAAAATTGGGATCTATTTTTTCTATATTTGATTTTAATTTTTTTAAATTTTTATAAGTTCTTAAACTCTCATTAGCTGATAATTTTTTTTTTTCTCTAGTTTTAAATATATTATAAACTTCTATAAATTTTTTTTTTAAATTAGCAAGTTTATTTTCTTGTTCTCTACTTTCTGTTATTCTTCTTGATTGTAAACGTGAAAGATTAGTTTGAGGTGCAAAATTATTAGACAATGGACCATGATTAATAGGTGTTCTAATTAGCTGATGTGGTGGAGAAAGTGGTTGTGCAGTTGTATGTGGTAGTTCATTTTTTTCATTTGCATATTCTAAATTATTTTCACTATACTGTTGTGTAAAAACTTGTTGTAAAGCAGGTGCAACAGGTGAAACTTTTTCATTTTCATTTTCATTTTCATTATTATTATATCTTAAATTATTTAAATTTTCAAAAGGTTCTTTTTTTAATTCTTTTACATGTTTTCTATTTCTGATACCTCTCATTCGTCTTTGAATAACGGTTGCTGCTTTATATTGTGAATTAGGTACAGCATGTGAAACAGGTGAAACAGTTGAAACAGGTGAAACTGGTACATTATTTAAAGTATGTGTAACAGTTGATAAAGGTCTAGTGGCTCTAATAATTTTTTTTTGTTTTTGTATTCTATTAGTATTATTATTTATTAATCCTGGTAAAAGCTGTTGAGTTTCTATAAAATTTTTTTCCTTTTTTTTCTTTTTAACTTGTTCTCTGTTTTTAACACCTCTTACTAAACTCTGTATTTTGGTTGCTGCAGCTGCAGCTTCAGTTATATTTTCATTACTTGGTAAACTATTAGTAGCTGACACAGCTTGAGATTTTTGTAAGGAACATGAACTATTTTTACATCTTTCAGCTAATGTTTGTGTTTTGTGAAAATGAATTTTAGTTTTACCATTTGATGATGTTTCTATTACAAGATTATTTATTAAATTTTGTTTTTCTTCTGGTGTTAAATTACTATTAGTATAAACATTAGATAAAGCTGCATTTATTAATTGTGATCGGTTAGATTTTAATTTATTTTTTTTTTCATTTGATTGTTTAGAAAACCATTCTTGAATTTCTTGCTTTAATTGTTCAGGTGTTTTTTTGTTTGAAACATTTTCCCAATTTTCATTAACAAAATTATATTCTGTAGAACCTGATGAAGAACTTGATGAAGAACTTGATGAAGAACTTGATGAAGAACTTGATGAAGAACTTGATGATGATCTTGATGAAAAAGTACTTCTTATTTCATTATTATTATTATTGTTTTGTATATATCCTGGTAAATGTTGTTGTAAGTTTAAAAAACTTTCTCTTTTATTTTTTACCGAGGGAACAACTTCTTCTTTAGTCTTCATTGGTTGGTCCCTCCCTGTCCGAAAAAAAGTTTACTTACACTTGTTGAAGTAGGTACCTGTTTTATTACACTTGTTGGAGTAGGTACCTGATTTCTTAATTCAGTTAATTTATCTTGTCTAATTATACGTCTTGATTTATCTTTTTCTGCTTTACCTAGGACTTCATCTCTTTCAGTTTTATATTTACTTTTAATTTTTTGTCTTCTTAAATTTTTTAAAGTATAAACTTCATTACCACAATAATCACTTGGTTTATTTGTTCCTTTCAAATTCATATCTTGGAAAAATAATTCTTTGAAAGTTTGTTCTTTTTTCTTTTGAACTGCTATAAAATTCAAGAGTACAATTTTACATGTATCATATATTTTTTTATAAAATGAGTTTTTAAGTTTGTTATATTTATTTGTGTTACTATGATTTGTATTTAGTTTAATTCTTTCTAATTTATAAATAGCTTCTTTAAAACCATTTAATCTTTCTTCATTTAATACCATATTAGTTACTTTTTCGGCATAACTTCTTTGTACATCTTTATTACTAGTTTTTGGTACATTTCTTTCAAAAGCAAACATATATTTAGGATTTTTATGTTTTTGATAATTAGTTAATTTTTTAGAATTAGTATAACCAGGGAATAATTCGAAAGGTTCTTGAAGTGAAAATATTTTTTTACAATTAAAAGCAAATAAGAAAAAGATAATCATGTCATAAGAATGAAGTTCTTTTCTCACATAATATTTATCCATAACTGTAGTATTTTTAGTTCCTGGTATTTTGTACCCTATTTCGAATATAATAATTTTGTTTAAGTCTATTAAATTAACTTTAGTTAAATCTAAATACTTTTTATTACATAAAGGTAAATAACATTTTGTTAATGTGAAGTTTAATATTTTTTCTAAATCATCCATATTTTTGAAAATTTTAATTTGTTCACCTAAAGATTTACCAAATAATATATTTTTCATTAATCTGAAATATTGGTATTCGATTTCAGAGAAGAAACTTTCCATTTCTTTGTATTGTTTTTGAATTTCACTCATAACTTTAATTTTTTTTGATTTTTCAAATTTAGCAATAGTATTAGTTGTATTACCTTCATATGTGGGGTTGTTAGATTTATTTTCTGGTAATCCAATTTTAATTTGTTTGTCTAATAACTTTTGTAATTTTTTAGCTTCATAATGTAATAATTTAAATTTGCTGAATAGTTCTTCAAACTCTGGACCATATATATCAATACCTTCTCCATTAATACCTAGTTTCAAAAGTATTTCTTCAGTTTTACGTTTATCAAAAAGTAAAAATTGTGGTTTCAATTCATCAAGATATTCACCTCTTATACCATATTTAATAGCAGTGATGTGTAAAATAGCATTTCTTTCAGAAGTATCAGTGGGGTAAGTATTTCCAATAACTTCAAGAATTTCTTTAGCCTCACTGGTATTAATATCACGATAAAGATATAAATTATACAATTCACTTCCAACATATGATAAAAAGTTTTCTGAAAATCCATATAATTTGAACATACCGTTTCCTACACAGTATAAAATAGCATAAACAACCCATGCTGATCCAAGAACTGTAATTAATGATGCTACTATTCCTAATCCAGCAACTGCTAAACCTAATACAGCAGGTGATAAAATTATATAAGCTAACCATTTCATACCAGTTGGTCCATATTCCTTTATAAAATTTCCACAAGCTTGTATTAAAGACATACCACTTATTTTAGCAGATGACATAGCATCTGTAGTTGCTGTATAGGCAGATGACATAGCATCTGTAGTTGCTGTATAGGCAGATGACATAGCTTTTGTAGTTGCTGTTTTGGCAGATGATATAGCTTTTCCGACATTTTGACTTAATCCTTGTTTTAAATATTTACCAGGACTAATCATGAAAGATGATTTTCCATTTGTACTTACTCCTTTACGAGCTTTAAAGTATTCTATTTTTTTTTTTAAATATGCTACATATTTTGGTACAATTTTTTTACCAATTTCGTTTAATTTTAATTCATACTCGTCTCTAATTTGTTTAGTTATACTTGTTGCTAATGCTGTTTTTTCAACCTGAGGAATAGTTTTAAAAGAAATATTTTTAAGTTCTTGTTCATTAGTAAGAGTTTTACGACTTAATCCTGATACTCTATGTCTTTCTGGTTCTGATATAGATTCTGGTACCAATTTAATAAGATTTTCAAAGATATTTTTAAATATATCTTTAAATTCAAGTGATACCTTACCTTCTACATCGCTAATAGTTTGATTCAATGCTTCCGAATTAAAAACTTCTTTATTTTGCTTATATATTTCAGCAAGAGCAGAATTAACTTTCATTTCTAAATAATTCCAAAATTCATTTTGATAAGATTGAGCACTACGATTTTTAACTAATCCAAAATAAGCACCACCTGAAGCTTTCACATTCATTTTAGGTAATAAATTATCTTCAACTAATTTAAAAGTATTATAATATTTAGCAAAAATATCTTTTGTTGTTGAACTAGTTTCTTTTTTATATTGTTCATAAGAATAATCAGGAACAAGTAATCTAAATAAGAGTGTAAGATTTTTTTCACACGGAATTTTAAAAACTTCATTGAAAAAATCAAGTTTTTCAGTGTAAACATATTTTTTCAAAGTATCAATTGTTTCTTCACTTAAATTATTATTTACCTCTTGGATGGCATTTGTATTGTTTAAGTTTAAACTTATAAGTTCACTAGTATTTTCTCTTTTGTTTAATATTTGTTCAGCAACTGATTTAACAGAATTTTGATATTCATTTGTAAAATTGAGTTTATTTAAATTTTTAATTATTATATTATCAATATTATATAAGTCTGCATCAAGATTCGATAAAAAATCACTTAAAAATAAGTCAAAAGCATTTAATTTTATTTGACCTTTGTTTTGTTTAATATTGTTATAAAAATTTTTAATTTCTAGTTGTTCATTTTCAAAATTATAACTTAATTTATTATATAATTCATAAAAATAAAGTGTTAGATTTTCATTAAAATAACTTTCAAGAGCATCATAAGATTGATAATTTAAAATTTGGTCTCCAAAAGGTATACCTAATAAACAAGTTTTCATTAAAACAAAATATTGTAAATCAATATATGTTATATTTTTATATATTTCTTCTAAATTTAATTTTATATAATTTTGAACTTCATTAGTTTGAGTTTTAGTTAAGTAGTATAATACATTGTCTACTGCTAATTGAAAATTTTTGAAAGAAGAAGCAATAAGTCTTATTTGAGTTTTTACAGTTTCTTCAATAGTCATATTTTTATCTTCATCTTTTAATTCTAATTTACTAAATTGGCGAGTTGTAGCAGGAGGTGGCACAGCACTTACTGATTCACCATTTTCTGGTTTACTATTATTTTTTATATCAGATAATTTTGTATCACTAATAATTAACATACCTATTATTTTATTTGTTAATTTATCTTCATTCAATAATTCTCTTTTAAATTTTTTGATTTTAGTTTGTAATTCTTTTTGAGTTTTAGCATTTGTTGCTAGTTGAATATTTTGTTTTTGTATTGTTGAAAAAGTTGAAAATAATCTAGACATCAATGTTTTTTTTTCATCTGTAGTTTTTTTTAATTCTGCTGGTTTTTCTTCTTCAGTATTTAAAGTGCTCGATGAATTTCTTCTAAAATCTATTTGTTTTGGTGTTCCTTGATAACTTACTCCAGATTCATCATTTAATTCTCCAAGTTCAAAAGAACTGCCATTACTGCTCACTGAATTTCTTCTTTGAGAGTTTTCATTCGATGCAAGTGATGAACTTTTTTTGGAAGGAATGAAACTTTTCATTTTATTAATAAAAGATGGCTTTTTAGCTGTAGTTTCTATAGAATCTGTAGCTGCTTTTGATGTACGCCAAAAAGGACCGAATCCTCCTCTTTTTTTATGATTTTTTTTTGTGGTTTTCTTACTTTTTTTATGAGAACCCATTTTTACTTTTCTATATTATTAGATAATATAAAAAAATTAAAAAAATATAAAATTTAATTAAAATTCAATAAAATTTTTTTACGTTAAAATTAATATTTATAATTTTTATTATTAGTTATTAAAACAAACATTTGTTTATTTTTTTTTTTTAGTGTTGTATTAAATTTTTTTTTTCTTTTAAAATAATCAAAAATTCCTTTAAAACTATTAATTCCAGAAATTAATTTTTTTCTTTCCTGAATAAAATTAGTTATATTTTTTTTTTGATTTATTATATTAATAGATGTTAAAATTTGTCCTTTCATTGCTTCAAGAATATTATTATATAATAAAGAACTTTTATAATTTTTAAATTTAGATAAAATGCCAATAATTTTATTTTCTTTATCAAAAATATCTTTCATGATTTGATAAAAAAATGAATTGAATGCATTAAAAACACTATATGATTTAATATCATCATTTAAATTTGTGAATAATTCATTATCTAAATTTTCAATTTCAATATTTAACCTCTGAAAATTAGTTAAAAAATTTGAAGCAATAGTATTATAAAAATGATCTATTTCATTTAAATTTTTTGATGTTTGAATTTTATTTAATATATGAGTTAATAAACTATTTAAATTAACAAATTGATAATTTATATTTAATTTATAAATATCATTTAAAATTTTGATAAATATTTGATAATTATATGGGAAAATTGTATATATTTTACTTTCAATATTAGTTTTTTTATTATTAATTGATTTAAAGAAATCCATTTTTGTTTTTGTTTTACTTAATTTATTAGCAGAAAAATTATTTTATAAAATTTATTTTAATACAAATTTAATAGTATTTTAAATATTCCAATTTACAATTGTTCCGATTTTTTCTTCAATTTCCTTAAAAACATTACTTCCAAAGAACCCCCTACTTGCACTAAGTGGTGAAGGATGAACACATTCAATAATTTTATCATTTGAAACATTATCTTCAATTAAGCTCTTTTTTGCAATTGCAAAATTTCCCATTAAAACATAAACGCATTTATTATTATTATTCTGTGCAATATATCTAATAACATCATCTGTAAAAGGAGCCCATTGTTTCATAAAACAGGCAGGACAACTTTCCCGAACAGTTAAAGCAGCATTAAATAAAAACATTTTTTCCTCATTAAACCATCTTGTTAAATCACCATGTTCAAATTGATAATTTCTTTCAGGAAATTCATTTTTAAGTTCTTTGTAGATATTAGCAAGTGATGGAGGAATTTTAATATTTTTATTAACTGATACAGCTAATCCATTAGCTTGACCTGGTTGATGATAAGGATCTTGAAAACAAATAAAGATTTTAATGTCTTGAACTGGCATTTCAAATACTCTAAAAATCTGATTTCTAGGAGGATAAATATTACCAGGTAAAGTATCCATTAATTCAAATATATTTTGAATATGAGTTTTCCATTTATCAAATAAAGGTTTCCAGCTTTCATGAATATTCACAATAGATTCTTCCATTTTTAATTTTAAATTAATTAAATTAATAAAATAATTTAATTTGAAGATAAAAACTTAAATATTTTGTTATATAAATAATCATTTTTTTATTTTACATACACTAATTTACGTTAATAGTATTTATCCAATAAATATTTTACTAAAATGATACGTAAAACGACTACATAAATAAGAAAACATTAAAAAAGATAAACTATATTTAAATAATAATAAAATCATTTTGAAAATAAATCTATCATCGAGTTTAAACAATTTTTTAACAAATAATGTTATAATAATAGGTAGTTCAAATACTAAATTATGAATAATTATATCATATAAAACAACAATAAATATAATTAAATTATCAAAATTTTTTTGTAGAATAGTTTTTTCGGAAAAAAAATTATTTAAATCATTAATTTCACTATTAATATTTTTGTATTTATTATTATCATTATCATCGTTTTCGGAAAATAATATTTTACAAATATTCAATTCTTTAGAATAATTAATATTTTCATCTTTAAAATTTTCAATATTTTTAATAATTTCATTTATAAGAAGTTGAACATTATCGTCTTTAAGTTTATTTTTTAAATCAATTAAAATTTTAACAATATCATACTTAATAAATTTGTTATTTTCAATATTTTTATTACATTTATTACTTTTAAAATTGATATTTTTAACATTTTTGATATTAATGTATTTGTGATGTTTATTTTTATTTTTTAAATAAAAATTCAATTTGTTAATTTTGTTATATTCGTTAAATTTGTTAAATTTTTTTATTTTATTTTCATCATTATTATAATCAATAACAAAATCAAATAATTTTTTTGAATAAAAATCGAAAAATAAAAGTTTAAATATATCAGTATATTTTGATAAATCATTAAAAACTTCATATTTTTCTAAATTATCAAAAAATATATGATAGTCTTTAATCATATCAGAATCAATATAAAAAGATTTATTTTTAGAAGTTATATAATTAAATGATTTAACAAAATTAATTTCAGGAATTTTATTTCCTAATTTTTCATAAGTTTCTAATTCTTTAATTTTATTTTCAATAAAGTCAGTTCTTTCAATTAAAAAAGAATTTTTAAAAATATTAGTATAAAAGATTTCATTTTTAGTGACAGAGTCACTATTTGAATTTAAAACATTTATTTTTTTAAGTATATCTTCAAAATCATTAGAATAATTAGATTCAAAAAGAGTATTGTTTTTTAAATAATTCTTCAAACAACTAATAAAATATGTATTATCTTCATGATTATTTTTGATAAATAATTTTAGTAAATTTTTATAATTATCCTGAATTTGATTTTTATTTAAAGTATATGATATCATATTACCAATATTTTTATTATAATTTAAAATAATTGAAAATATTATCAAATTATCATTTTCATTAAAATATGATTTTTTCAGAAAATTTAATATTTTTTCATTACGAATATTATATAATAAATCTTTTGTTTTAAATAAATGCGTTCTAAAATTAATACCTTGTAAAATAGAAATAGGAGTATAAATATTTTGGTAGTAAAATAAGCATATATTAAAATAATAATAATTGAATATTAATCTAATTTTATTAAAGTTATTATCTTTAAAGAAATCGAAGTTAATACTTTTAAATAATATTTTAAAAATAAAACAAAATAGATTAATTAATATAATAAAAATATTTGATAATACTTTATCAATAGAAGAAGGTATTCTTAAATTATTTTTTAAATTATTATATTCATTTAAATCAAAATATTGGTCAAATGAAAAATTTTGTTTTATGTTTTTGTTTTTGTCAGTAAAAAAACAATTATCACAAATATTTGAATAATCATTATTTGTGAGATAAGCTATTTTGATAAAAAAATAAATAAATACTGAATGAATACTATTATCTATATGTTTAAAATTATTATAAAAATGCAAAATGTTATTAAAAATAAAAAAATAAAAATTGAAAGATTTGTATAAAATCAAATCATTAAAATCATTTTTATTAAATCTATTTTTTTTAATATTTTCAAATGAAGATTTATTTTTATTAAAAATAATCAAAATATTATTATTATTTTCATCATCATTATTATAAATATTTTTGTAAATAGTACTTAATGAATTATCAAAATAATTAAGTTGAATATTAACTTGTGAATCTTTGGTTAAATATGATTCAAATCTTTTAGTGTATTCGTTTAAAAAATAATCTTGAAGATAAATAAATTGAAATAAAGGTAGATTAATTAATTTATTTAAAACATTTAATGTAAAGATATTTGTAGTAAACTCATTTAAATCGTTATTATTATTTTCAGTATTCATCTGATTTTCTCGTAATAATCTTTTAAAATCATTATATTTTACAGGGAAATCAAGTAAAATAGATTTATCATTATAAGAATTACAATTCATTTTACGACTAAAAAAATGGGAATTTCTTTGATCCATATCATAACTTAAATGAAAGAAGTAAGGTGAAAATTTAATACATTTTTTAGAAAAATCACAAATATTATTTGAATAAACATGAGGTAACATATCATAATCAAATTCATATTTTTTATAATTTTTCAGAAAATCAAGTTCTTTAAATTCTTCAACAATATTTGTATTGATATATGACAATCCAAAAATGATATCATTAAAAAATTGAATATTATATTTTTGTTCATAAATAAAATATGGTAAAATGATATTTGTAAAAATAAAATGAGAAATATTAGGATTAGATACAAAATGATGAAAAACCAAAGTATCTAAATAATGGGAAGTAAAAGTTTTATTGTTAGTTATTTTGTTGAAAATAAAATAATTAGTTAATTTGTGATAATATTCATAGCTCCATATTTGAAAAGCTTCTTCATAATGTTTATTTTTTTTAAGTTCATTTTCTTTATTTAAATATAAAGAATAATCATTGATTAATTCATTTTTTTGCATTTTTATATTTGTTTTAAGTTGTTATTTAAAAAGTTAAATGTATATTTTCAATATATTATATTAATATTTTTTTAAGTTGATATAATTTTAGATAAAATAATAATATTAAATAATACTAACATATAAATATTATTTATATTAATACGTTTTAGCGCTTATTCAAAGCATATATTTATTTATAATAAACTTAAAATAAAAAATAAAATTATTATAAAATATTAAATGCATGATACAATTGCGCTAAAATATATTTAATATAATTTAATTTATCCGCATTATAATTTATCTTAAACAAATTTATCATAAAATAACTTTTGATAATAAAAATTGATATTAAAATTATGATAAAAAATAAAATTTTTTTATTAATCATAAAAATATTCATCAAATAAAACTTATCAAAAAAAAATTCATGATTCCGGGGTTCAAGATGGGGACGCGCGGATGGTCTGTGAAAATATTAGCAATGAAAATATATTTTCTAAAACATAACAATAAATCTTTGTTAAAATGTTAAATAATTAATAAAAATAAATTATATGCTAAATTCCGCCCGAAGGCCAGAACTATTTTTATGAGAAGTTTAATAACAATATTTTATTATAATTATTATAAATTTAATTTGTATATGTATCTTTCTCATAAAATTAAAATAAAAAATAATTTATTTTAAGTATCATTTTTTTAAGTACTATTTCTTTTTTTCATGTAAATTGCTTTTTTTTAAAAGAAAAAAAGTTTTTCGTTACTTCTACTTAAAAAAAGTGTTAAATAATTAAATAGAATAATATATTTAAAAATAAATATGAATAATTTAATTAATAAAGATTCACCACAAATCCCTGATTTTAAGGATTTAAAGATAAAATTAAAACCTCATCAAAATGCATTAATTTATAAAACACTTGAAGTAGAAAAAGAGATTGAAAAATTAGAAGGTGAAAATAAAGAAAAAGATAATTTTTTGATTTTAGGTGATTTACCTGGTGCAGGAAAAACAAATGTTGTTTTAGGGCATTTATATTCTTTAAAGAAAAAATTATTGGAAGAAAATCCAGATTTAGATGAAGATGAAGAAGAACGAGACCCATCTTGGATTATTGTACCTCAAAATATTTTAACTCAATGGACGGAAGCTATAAATAAATATTTTCCTAAAAAATTTAAAGTAAAAAGACTTGTAAATTATGAGGAAATGATGAGTCTTTATAAAAATACAAAAATGATTCATCGATATGATATTATTTTAACTACTCCTCTAGAATATCATATGTTAGTGACAACACTCAAAGACCAAATGTTATCGATGAAAAGAGTTATTTTTGATGAAATTGATACAATATCTTCTATGTTACAACAAAGAGTTCAATCAGATTTTGTATGGTTTGTATCAGCATCATTTAAAAGTGATAGAATTGGAAGTTATTATTCAACAATTAGTGAAAGTAAAATAGATGAAAGAATAATAAAATGTGAGGAAGAATTTATTGCTTCATGTTTTCCTCTAGAAGAACCTGAAGTATTAAAATATGTATCAGTAAATAAATATATTGATGAAACATTAGCTACATTAGTCACTGAAGACGAATTAAGAGGAATGAATGCAATGGATTATACAAAGATGAAGAATGAATATTACAAGAAAATTCCTTTTTCAGATGAAGGTGCAGTTGAATTAATGGTTGAAGAAAATAGAAATGAAATTGAATTCTTTAAAATTCGCATTGAAGATATGGAAAAAGAAATTAAAAGGTTAAAAGATGAAATAGATAGTGAAGGTATTGAAGTACCAGAAAAAGTAGAAGAAAATGAGGAACCAAGAGTAAATATGTATAGAGAATATTTGGTAAGAATTAAAAATGATAAAAAAGAATTGATTGAATTAGAAAAGAAAAAAGATATTATACGAAATAAAGTATGTAAAAATAGAATTTGTATGATATGTTATCAAAATATTGAAGATAAAAAAGTATATGATAAAGAGGATACAGAATTTAAGAATCCTAAAAATATGAAAGAAATCTTTAGAACAAATTGTTGTAAAAGTGATATTTGTATTGAATGTGTTCATTGGTTATTTGATAATAAAAAATGGGAAATTGAGATGAAAAAGAAAGAAGAGGAATTAAAGAAGAAACAAGAGGAGAAAGAGAAGATGAAAGCATTAGGAAGAACAAAGAGTATGGAAGATTTGGAAAAGGAAAGAAATGAAAGAATAGATGAAAGAAGAAGAATGAAAGAAGAGAGATTAAAGATGAGTGAAGAGAATAAAGAAAGAGATTATAATAAGGATTTTGAAGGTATAGAAGTTGAATGTAAAAAGTGTGATTGTAAAACAAAATATGATATGTATAAAAAGATGAGAATGATTAAAAGAAGAGGGAAGGATGAAAAAGAGAAAGATAGAACAAGTAAGATAGATAGACTTGAAAAAATATTGGATGGAGAGAGAGAAGTACCAGATATCAAAAATAAACGCAAATTTATAATTTTTTCGGATTTTTATAATACATTTAAAGGAGTTAAAGATTTACTAAATAAAAAAGAAATGAAGTTTATGGAATTAGATGGTGGTAAAATTGAAACAATTGATAAATCCGTAAAAGAATATCGAGAAGGTGAAACACAAATATTATTATCAAATTCAACATTTTTTGGATGTGGATTAAATATGGAGTTTACTACAGATATAGTATTTATGCATAAAATGGAGAAAGGAACAGAAAAACAAGTTATAGGAAGAGCACAGCGTCCAGGAAGAACAAATAGATTAAAAGTACATTATATATATTATAATAATGAAGAATATGGAAAAGATGTAGAATATGAGAGTCATACACAATTCTATGGAGATGAAGATGTATTAGCAGGATTAGAAGGATTGGATATAAAAGAAGTAGTATTAGAGTAAATAATAACTTTAAAATTTTAATAATTTTTTTTATGAATATATATATTTTTTTCTAATAAAAATATATAATATGAGTCACTATTGTTCAAAAAATAAATGCTGTAAATGTAATAATTGTTCTAGTTCGAATTATTTAAAAACATATGACAATTTGCTAGTACAAAATCAATTTTACTTACAAAATAAGAATGTAACAAAAGACATTTTGAATATACCAAATATTGAAACAAAAGTAAATGAATTAGAGAAAGAACAATATTTTAAAGAAAATCCTCAAGGTGATATTTATACTTATAAAAATGTATTAATCGGGACAGATAAAAATATTGATACTACTAATTTATATAGTAAAGCAATATCAGTAAATAGAGTAAGTGAATCAATAAAGCAATATTATGATTCAATAATTTATACAAATAGTATTATTCAACAAATTTTAAATAATGTAGAATTAATAAAAAGTGTAGGATTTGAAAAAGTATTAAGACCATATGTAGAAAATAATTATTATGAAAATGATGATTATTTTTTTGTTTATACACTTCCTACATCAAATAATGAATCTCAAATATTAAATAATAAGGAATTATTTACTTATAAAAAGTTTGAAAACTATAACAATAAAAGTGTTGGTGAATTATTAACTTTAAATTCTCAAGGTAAATTTATTTATTTTCCAACTGAAGGTAAAGATACTTTATCATGTTTAATTAATGATTATGATTCATTTATTAAACTTCAAAGTGAAGGATTAAATAAATTAAATTATTTTAGTACATTAAAAGAATGGGATAATGGTATAAAACTATATTTTAAATGTATTGTTAATATACCTGGTATTTTATCGGGAATCCCTGGTGTTAATCCAGATTATATTGTTGTTGGTTCAGGTGTTCAATTAAATAAGATAATAGAGGATATTGACCAAATAAAATTATTTTCTCCAGAATATGTTGAATTTATAAAAGTAATATCAAATAATATGTTTATTTTACAAGAAATATATAATAATTTAAAAAAAAATATATTTGATTCAACAATTCAATATGATGTTTGGGAATATAATACAACAGCACCAGCATCATCAATATGTTATTATTCATCAATATTTAAAGATTTTATAGGTAAAAGAGCATCAGAAGCAGTTATTTTAGGTACAAATATAAATATTGCTCAAATTATAACATATTTATTTAATTTTAATAGTAAAAATTTATTTTTGACAAATGATGAACAAGTAGGTGTAGTAGAATTTAGTTATAATAATTCAGATAATGTATTTTTAACAAAAATAGTTACATTAAATGGTAAAAAATATTTAATTTTAAATACAATACCTATTAACCCATTTTTTAATAATGCTATTAGAACTAATGGGGATGTCACTTTAGAAGGTGCTGTAGCAGTAAATGATTGGAATGGAAAAAATATTTTTAATTTACATACCGAAAATCAAGTATTAGAAATAAATGGTAAAATAGGTATAAATGTACAAGAACCAAATGCATTAATAGATGTTCAAAGTATAAGTACAATAGAAATGAATAATATAACAAATCAATATTCGAGCTTAAATAATTTTATATTTAGTTATTATGATTATTTTATAAATAATTTTAGTAATACAAATGATAGAGATTGGAATCAAATATATAATACTTATTTGAATAAAAGTCAAATAAGTGTGACAACAATAAATTTACCATTTGATTTTAAAACAACAAATAGTTCAAGTCCATTATTTTCGGAATTTATAAATAACTTTGGTGACTATGTATTATTTGGATACACAGAATCAGAATTTAAAACACAATATGAAGGTAAAACAGCATCACAAATACAAAATCCTTATTTTAATGATTATTTTTATGCATTAAAGGATTATTATTTAATAATGTGGAATCAAAAAGATTATTATTTATTTAATAAATATCAATCATTTACAAATATAGTAAATTATTTTGGAGGTCCAGTATTGAGAATGCAAGTAATGTGGTATGACGAAAAATATAATGTAATGCGATTATTTGCTTCAAATTTGAAATTAGATAAATATTTATTAAATGAAAATTTAAATGCAATATTATCGAATTATTATAATAGTTTATTTGCATGCGAACAATTAGTAAATTTATATTCAAATTTATTAAGAGATCCGGAAATTCAAAAGAAACAATTTGAAGATAGATTATATTTAACAAAATATGTAGCAAATTCATATTATAAACAAAGATTTGGTTTCCCTCAAAATTATATATTCTGTTGCGATTATTTAATAGATGATCAACCAGAAATTAAATATTGGTTTATAGAATCAGCTCCATATTGGAGAGAGAATCAATTATCAAAATTACAAATACCAAATCAAGATTTATTAGTATCTAATGCAGTGACACAAATATTAGGATATATGGAAAATAATTTTGATTTATCAATATTGGAAAGAATAAGAATAGCATTTTATTTTTGGCAATTTGAATATAAGGTAAGTTATACAAAAATAATTGAAGCAACTAATTTGGAAGGTATAACTAGAAAATATGTAATTGGTTCAGGAGTTGATATTTTAAATTATGTAAAAAAAAACATATTATCAAATGGAGATCAACAATTTAATGGTTCTTTAAGATTAATAGATCCTACAACTAATCAAACAGTTATTGCAATGGATACAACAGAAAAACAAGTTGCAATTCAATATCCAGTAGGTTTAGGTACAGAAAATCCAAGATCATTATTAACAATAGATGATGTATCAATAACAAATTTATTTGATTATTTAGATGAATTATCAAAGAAAAATAGATATATTTCAGATTTATCAAAAGAACTAAATGGAAAACCAGTATCAAATTATAAAAGTAT